>ENA-UOOM01000155-UOOM01000155.1-fermentation-metagenome-genome-assembly--contig:-NODE-155-length-86278-cov-4.062362_pt1 | contig 86278 bp, 83 predicted proteins | sample MGYA00245781_ERZ724031 | MGnify/ENA primary metagenome ERZ724031 (study PRJEB28704, sample SAMN03018317) | fermentation metagenome | biome: anthropogenic terrestrial biome; feature: soil; material...
AAAAACAAAGGCTATGCAACGAAAGCTCCTGCGGTGAACCGGACACGGGCCTAACCTTAGTATTGCCTCTTTATGTTCTTTCGTTGCATAGCCTTTGTTTTTAGTGAAATTATACCCCGGGTAGAATCGGTCCATCTCACTGCAGAACCTGTCTCTTGCCACCTTTGCGAGTATTGATGCCGCCGCAATAGAGGGGATTTTTCCATCACCTTTTACAATGGGCTGAGTCGGAAAAGGAAAATCTCTTGCTATATTGCCGTCGATTAAAGCAAGGTCGGGCTTGATATCGAGCATTTCCACCGCTCTTCTCATCGCAAGCATCGAAGCGTTAAGGATATTTATCGCTTCTATCTCATAAACCTCGGCATGAGCTATGGCGTATGCTACCGCCTCACGCCTTATTGAATCGAAGAGAGCCTCCCGAACTTTCCTGCTGAGCTTTTTTGAGTCATAAAGCCCTTCGATGACATGCCCTTTTGGCAATATAACAGCCGCGGCGAAGACGGGACCGGCAAGAGGACCTCTGCCTGCCTCGTCACATCCGCATATTACTTTTACATTGTCATTGTAAAAAGCGTTCTGTATTTCCCATGTTAGCATATAGATACCCCTTTCCATATATTCGATAATACCGAAAGTGAGATACATTAAGCCAAGTAACAGAAATATTTATAATCATAGAAAGTCAACTAACCAGCGTCAGTCTAATGTTATCTTCCCTATTTTTCCGCCACGGAACTCGTCGAGCAGTACGGAAGCACATCTGTCCTCATCAACGACACCGCCGGACATCAAAAAGCCTCTTTTCACACCGATTTTTAAAAACAGCTCGTAAGGACTCTCATCCGCAAGCGGTTCGACCTTATAACGCTCGGCTAAAAGATGCGGATATTTCTTACACAGCATTTCCAGCAGCCTTAAAGAAAGACCAAGCGTATCGAGAATTTCGTCTCTGATAGCACCGGTGCAGGCGAGTTTGATTGCGACTTCTTTTTCTTCGAACTTATGCCAAAGTACTCCGGGTGTATCTAAAAATTCCATGCCGAAATCGGTTGGAATCCACTGGTTTTTGCGGGTAACGCCGGGACGGTCCTCGGCTTTTGCCGTTCTTTTACCCGAAAGGGTGTTAATAAAGGTTGATTTTCCGACATTTGTAATACCCACAACCATTGCCTTGACCGTCTTGTTCATACCCTTTTGCTCATATCTTTCAAGCTTTTCTTTTAACAAAACACGTATAGCAGGCATGATTTTATTAATATTTTTTTTTGTTTTGCAATCGATGGCAATAACAGCGCTGCCGTCCGCAGATAGTGTTCTTATCCAATATTCCGTTGCGCTGTCATCAGCAAGCGAGCTTTTTGTCAACAGCGTGAGGCGGGGTTTACCCGAAAAAATATCGGCAAAATCGGGATTCCTGCTTGATTGCGGAAGTCTTGCATCCAAAAGCTCAATCACAATGTCGACAAGCGAAAGACTCTCTTTCATCTTTCGCTTCGCTTTTGCCATATGTCCGGGATACCAAACTATTTTATCATCCATCTTTTCTTTTATATCCGTTTACTGATTATCCACGTTTCCGAATTGAGAGAGGGGGAAAACCCGGAAAATGACCCTGCCGAGAATATCCTCCGCGGAGAAAGAGCCGAAGGCACGGCTGTCCAACGAGTTGTTCCGGTTGTCTCCCATAACATAGACCTCGCCTTCTTTAACTACAAACTCCTCGTAAAGTTTTCCGCCGACGCTGTCCATAATCTCACTGGTACGCAACACATAAGGCTCGTCGAGCAGTACGTCGTCGACAAAAATCTCCCAGTTCTCGTAATTAATTTTCACGGTCTGACCGCCGGTTGCGATAACCCGCTTAATAAGCGGCTTGGGAGAGTGCTTAAGGACTACTATATCACCGGTTTGCGGTGTATAGGCGAGATTGGAAATAACGAGCTTGTCATTATCCTGAAGGGTATCCCTCATAGATTCCCCGTCAACGGAAACATAGCGGAAAATAAACATAAACAACAGAATCATCAGCACAAGAGCATAACAAAAGGTCTCAACATATTCGTAAAGCTCCTTTAGAAAGCTCCGGGGCTTAAGTGCTGAGGTTTCTCCGGCTTCGTTTTCCAAAGCATCTTCCTGTGTCGTTAATATTTCGACGGTAGTCTCTTTATTTTCGTTATTTGGATTAGGGTTGATCTCTGGCATATAAAACAGTCACTGTTCCTTTTTCGGTTCATTTTAGAACAAAAGTGTCTGCATAACAGACACTTGTTTGTTGCAAAGACTTAGATTTTCTCTTTAACCTTGGCAGACTTGCCTATCTTGTCACGCAGGTAGTACAGCTTCGCTCTGCGAACCTTACCGTGTCTGATAACCTCAACATTCTGTACGTTGGGAGAATGGAGCGGGAAGGTCTTCTCTGTGCCGACACCGAAAGACACGCGTCTTACGGTAAAGGTCTCGGAAATTCCGCCATTTTTCTTAGAAATAACGACGCCCTCAAAAATCTGAGTTCTTACCCTGGAGCCCTCGACTATGCGCTGGTAAACCTTTACGGTGTCACCCACGTTGAAAGAGGGAATCTCCTTTTTGATCTGCTCATTTACAAAAGCTTCAAGCGTGTTCATAAAGCTTTTCCTCCTTAGATTTTGGATTTACGAAGCGTTCGTGTCGAGCCACAGAGGACCGCTCCGATAAAAATACATCTAATTATATCACAGCAAAGGTGTCTTTGCAATACTTTTTTCTGAAAAATTGAATGAATTTACTAAACTTAGAATGCATCTCAATATTTCAGCGTACGAAAACCTTCTTGAAAACGCTGTATAAAAGCACTTATTCAGGTTTTCCATGAGTTTTATAAGAGGCTTTTTTTCTTGACATCCTATTCAAAAAGTGGTACTATAATTTAGTATCTATAATTGTACTTTGGAGGACTGCCTCTTGAGCAATTCCGGAAGAGTAATATTTATAACAGGCTTCAAAGGCGGCGTTGGAAAGACAACGGTGACCGCTAATATCGCTTCTGCCCTGAAAGCGATGGAAAAGCGGGTGCTTATTATTGACGGGGATTTCGGAATGCGTTGTATGGATATTGTTCTGGGTTATGAAAACGATACCGTGTTCAACTGTTTTGACGTTCTTCTCGGAAGGTGCGAGCCCGAAAGTGCGATAACGGGCGAAGAAGGTCTGTATTTTATGCCCGCACCGCTTAACTACAACAAAGAAGAGATTCCGACCGGACGCTTTATTGAGCTGTTCGCACAGTTAAGGAAAAGGTTCGATTATTGCCTTATTGACAGCTCCGCCGACCCATCGCCGTATTATCTATCCTTTGCGGCAGCAGCAGACGATGCGATAGTGGTAACTCTGCATCAGTCGACAGCGATAAGAGCGTCGGAGAAAACAGCGTTAAAACTCACGGAAATGGGCTTTAAGAATCTAAGGCTTGTTGTAAACGGATACCACGCAGAATATGCGCAAAAAAACAAGCTCCCGTCAATACTCGATATTATAAATCGCTCGGCGATAAGTCTATTGGGAGTAGTCCCGTTTGAAGACAGTCTTCCCTGCGATCAGGAATCCGGATACTTAGCATTTACGGGTCAATACGATAAAAAAATAAAAAGATACGAGGCAGCTTTTTTTAATATCGCAAAGAGAATATGTGGCGAGAGAGTGCCTTTGTTTGAGGATGTATACAAACCAAAAAGGAAGAAGCACTATTTGAAAAAATAAGTCGAGGAAGGATTTGGATATGAACATTGCGATAATTGCAAATGATAAGAAAAAGGAATTAATCACTGAATTCTGCATGGCTTATTGCGGTGTTTTAAGCAGGCATAAGCTCTGTGCGACCGCAATAACGGGCAAATATATCAGCGAAGCTACCGGCCTTAATATTGAGAAGCTGCTTTCGGGGACACACGGCGGAACGCAGCAGATGGCCTCTAAAATCGCTTATGACGAGGTTGATATTCTGATTTTGCTAAGGGACACTTCCTCGGACACCGAATATGTGGACACCGAACTTGGGTTGGTACAGCTTTGTGACAAGCTCAATGTCCCGGTTGCAACCAATATCGCAACCGCTGAGGCTCTTATACTTGCGCTTGACAGAGGAGATCTTGACTGGAGAACTCTTGTCAGAGACAAAAGAGAGAGGAAAAGAATCTAATGCCAAATTTTCAGAAGCCAAAGGGAACGCTTGATATTCTTCCCGACGAAAGCGGTGCATGGCTGTATGTGGAGGATATAATCAGAAAGCAGGCGGAGCTTTTCGGCTTTTCGCAGATACGCTTTCCGACATTTGAATCGACAGATCTGTTTTGCCGTGGAGTGGGTGGAAGCACAGATATAGTACAGAAAGAGATGTATACCTTCATAGATAAGGACGGCAGCAGTCTTACGCTGCGCCCGGAGGGAACCGCCTGCGTTGCGAGAAGCGTTCTCGAAAACGGGCTTTATGCGGGTGCGATGCCGATTAAGCTCTATTACCTCTCTAATTTTTTCCGCAGGGAGAGACCTCAGGCGGGGAGAAGCCGTGAGTTCTGGCAGTTCGGTGCGGAACTGTACGGCAGCAGCGGGGCTGAGGCGGACGCTACCATTATTCTGCTCGCAAACAGTGTTTTTAAAAGACTCGGGCTAAGGAACATAGAGCTTAAAATAAATTCCATCGGATGTCCGGAATGCAGACCCGTTTTCAGAGCAGCACTGAGAAAGCACTTTGAAAGCCGAAAAAAGGAGCTTTGCGATACCTGCTTGGGACGCCTGGAGACAAACCCTCTGCGGATTCTTGATTGTAAATCGCCGGCGTGTCATAATATTGCGAAGGAAGCACCCGCAACTATGGATTTCCTCTGTGGGGACTGCAGAGCGCATTTTGACAAACTCAAGGGTTATCTTGACCGTTGCGGTATCGTTTACGAAACAGATACAAGCATCGTCCGTGGGCTCGATTATTATTCAAAGACGGTTTTTGAGTTCGTTAATGACAGCATCGGCGCGCAGAGCACCGTTTGCGGAGGCGGCAGATATGACGGTCTTATTGAGGAGCTGGGAGGACAACACCTGCCGGGTGTTGGATTCGGTATGGGACTGACAAGGCTCCTGCAGTCTTTAAAGGATGAGAATCTTCTACCCGAAACGGGCACTTTGACAGATATTTACATCGCACCGCTCGGCGAAGTCGCACGTGATGCCGCTCTTGTTTTAGCGGACGGTCTGCGTGAAAGAGGGATAGCAACAGAAATGGATTTATGCGACCGCTCCCTGAAAGCGCAGATGAAATACGCCGATAAAACGGGTGCAAGGTATGTGCTTGTTTTAGGCGAAAACGAGATCAACATCAACGAGGCTTTTTTGCAGTGTATGAAGACCGGCGAAAAAATAAAGGTTGGTTTAAGCATAAACGATATAATGAATAATGTCATAAGGTGACAAAAAACAGAGGTAATATATGATAGAGTTATTGGGAAACGAGCGTCGCACGCACTATTGCGGAGAGATAAAAGAAAACGAGATCGGCAAAAGAGCCTGTGTAATGGGATGGGTTCAGAAACAAAGAAATCTCGGAAGTCTTATTTTTGTCGACCTCCGCGACAGGACGGGAATTATTCAACTTGCTTTTGATGAGTGGAGCGACAGATCCGTTTTTGAAAAAGCCTTTTTTGTCAGAAGTGAGTATGTTCTTGCAGCTGAGGGAATTATCAGGGAGAGATCCAGCAAGAACCCGAATATACCCACCGGAAATATAGAGATTTTTGTCGAGAGCCTGAAGGTGCTTGCTACCGCCGAAACGCCGCCGTTCGATATTGTTGAAAATTCAAAGGCGAATGAGGAGCTTAGGCTTAAATACCGCTACCTTGATTTGCGACGCGCCGATTTACAGAAGAACCTGCTGTTCAGGCACAAGGTGGCGAAGGTGACAAGGGATTATTTTAACGAGAACGGTTTTATTGAAATAGAAACACCAATCTTAATAAAATCTACACCCGAGGGTGCAAGGGATTATCTTGTTCCAAGCAGGATTCACAAGGGTGAGTTTTATGCTCTGCCGCAGTCGCCACAGCTGTATAAGCAGCTTTCTATGGTGGCGGGCTTTGACCGTTATATTCAGATTGCGCGCTGCTTTAGGGACGAGGATTTACGTGCCGACAGACAGCCGGAGTTCACCCAGATCGACTTTGAGATGAGCTTTGTAGACCAGGAGGATGTTCTTGATATTGCCGAGGGCTATATGAAGCGCTTGTTCTGGGAAACGCTTGGAGAAGATATTCAATTGCCATTTCCCAGATATACCTACCGTGAGGTTATGGAGCGCTTCGGTTCGGACAAGCCGGACATTCGCTTTGCAATGGAGATATGTGATTTTTCGGAAATAGTGAAAAAGTGCGGATTTTCGGTTTTCACGGAAGCTGTTTCGGACGGGGGAAGCGTAAGGGGCTTTACAGTAAAGGGTAAAGCGGAAATTCTGACAAGAAAAGAAATAGACAAACTCACCGAATACGCAAGAAGCTGCGGTGCAAAAGGGCTCGCATGGGTTCGCAGAGCCGGACAGGTTTCAAGCTCATTTGCGAAATTCATGACACAGGAGGAAATGGACGCGTTGCTCCTGGCAGCAGACTGTAAAGAGGGCGACGTGCTCTTAATAATATCGGGTGGAAACACAGCAAACGTCCTTTCACAGCTCGGACAGCTCCGTGTTGAGGTGGCCAACCGCATAGGGATAGAGAGGAGCGGCTACAGCTTTTTATGGGTCGTTGAGATACCATTTTTTGAGTATGACAAGGATACCGGTGAATGGGTTGCGATGCATCATCCGTTTACAGCGCCGCTTGAGGAGTGTATTCCTTATCTTGAAACAGATAGGGGGAATGTCCGCGCAAAGGCGTACGACCTTGTTTTAAACGGAACCGAGCTTTCAAGTGGCTCAGTAAGGATTATCGACCAAGTTCTTCAGGCAAGAATATTCAGGATTTTAGGACTGTCGGAGGAGGAAGCAAAGGCAAAGTTCGGCTACCTTCTCGACGCCTTCCGTTTTGGACCGCCTCCCCATGCGGGAATGGGACTCGGTCTTGACAGGCTTGTAATGCAGATGCTCGGTGCAGGCAGCCTAAGAGATGTGGTGGCGTTTCCGAAGGTCCAGAACGCCTCGGAGCTGATGACAAATTGCCCCGCTGAAGTTTCGGAAAAAGCACTTGATGAACTCGGGCTCTGTATAAAGCAAGAGCGAAAAGGAGACCAGCCAAATGATTGAGATTTTAAATGTATCAAAGAGTTTCGGCAATAAAAAAGCGGTTGAGGACCTTTCGTTTAATGTAATCGAGGGTGAAATTTTAGGATTTTTAGGACCTAACGGAGCCGGCAAATCGACCACGATGAATATTATCACGGGTTATTTGTCAGCGACGACAGGAACTGCGAAAATCGATGGGATAGATATTCTGGAAAATCCGATAGAGGCTAAAAGAAGAATAGGCTTTTTGCCCGAAATACCGCCCTTGTACCCGGAAATGACGGTCAAAGAATTTCTTGGCTTTATTTATGACCTTAAGGAATGCAGGTTCCCCAAAGAGCCGCATCTCAGGGAGATCTGTGAGGTTGTAAAAATTGACGATGTTTACAATCGTATTATAAAGAATCTCTCAAAGGGGTACAGACAAAGGGTTGGCATTGCACAGGCACTGATAGGAAATCCAAAGGTGCTTATTTTCGACGAGCCTACGATCGGACTTGATCCGAGGCAGATAATTGAGATCAGGAACCTTATAAAAATGCTCGGCAAGGAGCATACCGTAATCCTTTCGACACACATACTCCCTGAGGTTCAGGCAGTGTGTGACAGGATAGTGGTCATAAACCAGGGCAAGCTGGTTGCCAATGAGAAAACAGAAGATTTGATTCTGGCTGTCGACGGATCGAGAAAGCTGATGGCAAAGATAGTCGGGCCTGAGGCGGATGTTCTCAAAATGCTGAAATCCACAAGCGGGATAAGATATGTAGAATCTCTCGGCAGACGCGATACCGACAGTATCAGTTATATGATAGAGTCGGAGGATAAGATAGATATCAGAAAAACCCTGTTCTATAACCTATCCAAAAACGGATGGCCTCTTGTCGGGCTTGAGGGTATGGAACTTAACCTTGAGGACATTTTTATAAGACTTATCAACAAGGAGAAAAAGGGAACCGAAAAGAAAAAGAGAGGTGCAAAATAATTATGTTCGCCATATACAAAAGAGAATTGAAAGCGTACTTTTTGACACCTATCGGTTATATATTCTGCGGAATATTCCTTGCTTTATCAGGTATCAGTTTTTCGGTTACTACGCTGCTTGCACAATCCACAAACAGCTTGCCGTTTTACTTTATGATAATGATCGGGATTTTTGCGATTATAATTCCGATACTTACAATGAGGCTTTTTGCGGAAGACAGAAGAGGCCGCACGGAGCAGGTTCTGCTTACTGCCCCGGTTTCGCTAACCGGAATTGTAATGGGCAAGTATTTAGCCGCGTTGACCGTTTTTACGGCAACACTCGCCGTAAACAGCTTCAACTTTGTGCTTTTATTTCAATACGGTGAGCCGAATGCAGTTAATATTCTTGCCAATATATTCGGCTTGTTCCTTATAGGGAGCGCTTTTATTGCGATTGGAATTTTTCTTTCATCTCTGACAGAGAATCAGCTCATCGCTGTAATTACTTCGATCGGAGCGACGATGGGACTTATTTCCCTGAAATTTATTGCGGATGAGATTAAATTTGAGTTTGTTCGCGTTATTATAAAATGGTTTTCGGTTATGGACAGATACGCTCCTTTTACCAACGAGCTTTTCGACATCACTTCAATCGTATATTTTATCAGCCTGTCGGCGGTATTTATCTTCCTTACCGTAAGGGTTTATGAAAAAAGACGCTGGTCATAACGGGAGGAAAAAAATGAATGTACGTAAAATACTAAAATCAAAAAAAGTAAGGTACGGCTCTCTTTCCGTGATTTTCACCGTTTCCTTTATCGCAGTTATTATAGCGCTTAACCTTATACTGACTGCAATTGCGTCTAATGTGAACCTTACGGTGGACCTGACACAGCAGAAGCTGTATTCCATCAGCGACGAGACAAAGGCGGTAGTGGATAATTTAGGCGACGATTTGGATATAACCATATATTTTCTTTCTGACAGGGATCTTTATGCGGCGGATAAATATACTCTTATGGTATGTGAGCTTGCCGAGGAATACGAAAAGCTTTATCCCGGTAAGATAAGAGTCGAATATAAGAACATCGTCAGAGATCCTTCGTTTGTAAAAGAATATTATGATGAAACCCTTACAGCCATCAACCCCAGCAATGTAATAATAAAGGGAAAATATCACGCGAGAGTATTGACATTAGACGCCTTTTTCTATCTCAACGAGGCGGGAAATGCTTTTTACGCCTTCAACGGAGAGGTTAAGTTTACAGGCGCTATTTTACAGTGCTCTATCGCTGAGCCCCAGGTTATAACTTTTACAAAGGGTCATGGAGAGACCTATTCAAAGATGCTTCAAAATATACTGACCGAAGCCGGATTTGAACTGCAGTATAAGGATTTGTCATATGAGGAGATCGATTCGCGTACGAGAATCCTGATAGTGTCCAATCCTTCCAAGGATTTCACAAGGTATGAAGGCGGCGGTGAAGATTCCGACAATTCTGCCGCGGGCAATATTATCGGTGCAGAGGAAATGGCGGAGACCGAAAAGATAGGAATATATCTTGGAAGGAGCAACGGATACAACAGTATGATTGTGCTCGTTAACAGCTCTACGCCCAAACTCCCCACGCTCGAGGAATATTTGTTGAACAGTTGGGGGCTGGGCTATAATGCCGGACGGCAAATTATAGATACCTCGCATTCGATAGGAAACGACGGCTCCTCCGTTGTCGGAAAATATATTACAAAGATTGACGAAGAAACAGGAAAAATAAACGAAAATACGGTAGGCTATAACATTCACAAAACCGCTTCCTCTATCGGAACGGGATCGAAAACAGTATTTAAGAACGCCGTGGAGCTTTATTACAACGCCGACGAAGCAGATCAGGATGTTACGATAGAAACGGTAATTTCAACAAATGACACCGCCGAAATCGTTTATACGGACAGCGAAGGCAACGAGATCAGAAACGACGCCGGAGAAACACCGCTGATGCTTGTTTCGACAGTCTTTGACTACGGCGAAAACAATGTCGGGCTTTACGGATATGTCATGCTGGTATCCTCCACAGATTTTGCATCTGACACTTATCTTGTAAATAAATACGGCAACAACAATGTTCTGTTGGGAGCCGCAAGGGTAATGAGCACCGAGAGGGTTATTCCCGACCTTGAGTACAAGACCTTTGTTGACGAGGCTATGGATATAGAGCTTGGCACAGCTACCGCTCTTACCTGGATGGTTTCCGCGATTTTACCGACAATGATAATTATTATAGGATTAGTTGTATTCTTTAAGAGGAGACATTTATAATGAAGAAGCAAATAATTATTGTCGGAACGGTGCTTTTGGTAGCGTTGCTTCTTGTAGGAGTATATCAGATTTTCTTTAAGACAGATGACGAAAATACAGAGGAAAAATTCGATTTGAGCGATGCGGTCAAGAGTGAAATAGAAAAGGTTGACCGGGATTTCAAAATAATAATATCAGGAGCAGACGAAAACGCCATAAAATCCGATCCAGCAAATAAACTGATGTATATGCTCGCTAATGCCTTGTCCGAAGCAAACGATAGAATTTCCGTCAGTTTTGATAAAAACGAGAGTTTTTACGGCATTATTATAAAGAGCGGCGGAGATCAAAAACAGATCTCCTATGACGAGTTATATAAAAAGCTGGAAAACGGAACGAAATATGCCTTTGACGGAGAGCGTCTCTATACGAATGCGATTCTTTCGCTATGCGGAAGAACGGAGATTTCAGGAATCGGCTTGCGCGCCCTTGAGGGATACGATACCGACGGCGACACCGTTGTTCCGTCAACGGGCTACCCGTTTATGTACCCGAACATCTCACGTTCCGATGTGCTCTCTATTTCGGTTAAAAACCAGCACAGCAGTTATAAGGCATACAGAGCTAAAAACAACAAATTCTATTTTGAGGGTGCAGAGATTGTCGGTTATGATGAAGAGAGGTTTTCAAGTCTTGTTGTAAACTCAACCTATGTTCTTACAAGGGGAAAAATAAGCAATCCCCAAGCACTTTCGGTTTACGGGCTTGACAGCGAGGAGAACTGCACCGCCGTTATAACCGTCGTAACACTTGATAATGCTACTCACAAGATAATAATAGGCAACAAGCTTCCCTCAGGCGACCTTTATTACGCTAAGTATGCAACAAAGGACTTTGTGTATCTGCTGCCTGCCGCCGACCTTGAAGCGGCTGTGCTCGGTCCGGTAGAAGCATATTTTAAAGCGAATCTTGTAAATGGAATTTCTTCGGAAACTGACGTAACAAAGCTCAGAGATGTTACCCTTGATTTTTATGACGATGGCACAACGCTTAAAGCGGATTTTTATGCACGACTGCTCACATCATCAAATCTATTGGCTTTTACGAATGACGACATAGTCACCCTATTTACAAACAAGATCGGATTTAAGGGAGATTACTCAAACTGGCAGGAAACCGCAACCTTGGGCGGATTCACAAGCACCGACGGCAAACCCGTTCATCTTGAAATCCCGCTTGCCATATACGGACCGGAGGGAAATTATACGGTTTCGTTCGGAATACTCAGGGACGAGGACAAGGGAGCATTCCTTCCGGGCGGAGTATCGGCATCCTATTCGGTTGACGGTGATACTTTTACCGAAATTGACCTCAGCGGATTAAAGCTGTCTCAGGGAAACAAGGAGTTGAAAAAATACTCTTTCGATTTTCACAGCGATGAGAAAGTACTCTATGTTCGAGTGTATTTCAACACCGAAAAGGGGAAGTATACTGTGCTTGACGAGCTTACCGTATATGCGGACTCTGTAGACGCCCATCCCAGCGACGGTATCGTAGGAGTATGGAAACTGTCCTCCCCCGCCGAATATATACCGGAAGGAAGGAATTATGTATATCCGAACTATAACTTCGCCTCGGATTTTGTCCTTAAAATAGCGACACTTGTCGGTGACAGGGTAGTCGAGATTGGTTTAACTTCCGACCCGTTTAATGCGGATACAATAAACCGGGAGACGCTTGCAAAATATGGCCTTGATAATCCGGAAAAGCATTTTTCCTATGTACTGAACGATATAAAAACCGATGTTTACTTCAGCCATATTAACGAGAACGGCAACTACTATTGTTATTCGGTTATTTCCGGTGACAAGATCAACACAAGTTCGGATATAATCGCTGAGGTAAGCCCTGCCACCGCACCGTGGTTGAACTGGGATATCGTTGATTTTCAGGAACAATCGCTTGTTTCGATGTATATAAACAACATCGACACACTGACACTGTCCTTTGATAATAAGGATTATATCTTCGTGCTGGAGAAGGACGACAACGGTGAACTTTTCAGAGTGACATGCGACGGTAAGGGAGTGGATTTAAAGAACTTCAGATATTTGTATATTTCCATTCTCAGAATAGGTTTGAAGGATGAATATGTCTCAACCGGAGAGAAGGCTACCGAGATTTTCAAGGTAAAAATAGAGAGCACGTCCAAATCTCCCGAGATCATATTTTACAGGGTTACGACGAGCAAAGTCTACTATACTATTGACGGGGTTGGCAAGAATTACGTTCTCATCGATTCCATAAACACCATCAAGAACAACGTAATACTTCTCCTTGCGGGCAAGGACGTGCCGCACAATTAAAAAAGGCAAATAGAAAATACTTGACAAGCCGCGCAAGTGTAAGTATAATTAGAACAACAAACATTAAAAGCTACAAATACCGATCGATATAATATGTTTTATCGGTTTCGGTTATAGTATGGGGTGCTGAGAGATCGGCTGAGATTACACCCAAAGAACCTGATGCGGATAATGCCGCCGTAGGAAACATATTTCACAGCAAGAAATTTCGGGCTGTACCGTTTCCGGTACAGTCCGTTTGTTATTAATAATAAGGAGTGTTGGTTTTGAACAGAAAAAAAGATTTGTTGATTTTGGTGGAGTGCGCAGTTATGGTTGCTCTTGCAACGGTATTGTCTTACATCAAGGTGTATGAATTTCCGTTTGGCGGCTCGATAACGCTTCTTTCCATGTTGCCCATATTATTAGTCTCTTTCAGACGCGGTGTTAAAGTGGGTTTGGGTACGGCATTCGTGTATTCCGTGATACAGCTGATACAGGGTTTTTCATATTTATCTTACGCTCCGACGGCGTTTGGTGTTGTAGGTCTTATTTTCCTGGATTATATACTTCCCTTTACGATACTCGGACTTGCGGGCATATTTTACAAAGAGGAATATAAAAGTAAAAAAGCTATGCTGAGTATTGTTTCGGGAACCTCGTTGGTATTGCTGGTGAGATATGCCTGTCATGTATTGAGCGGAGTTATCATTTGGTATGCAGTCACGAAGGCGGAGGCAAAAGAAGGCGACTGGATTTTAACAGTCGGATCGTGGGTTTACTCGATCGGATATAATGCTGCATATATGGGTCCCGAAATCGCCATTACGCTGCTTGCTTCGCCTGTTATAATAAAACTGAAGGATTTTATAAAGGAATAATTCATAGCAAAAGATGTAAAATACCACAGCGTGTGGTATTTTTACATTATATTATAACTTTTTTAATTGACGGTGAAATATAAATATGATAAGATATAATAAAATGGTGGTGTGTGCTGTTGGTAATATCTGTTATCGGATGTGGAAGATGGGGTTCTTTTATTGCCTGGTATCTTGACCGTTGCGGAAATAAGGTCTATTTATACGGAAGAAGCGGCTCGGTGCATATCGAGCGTTTTTTAAAAGAGAGGACGAACGGAATCATTACACTCTGCGACAGCATAGAAATCGGAACGGATTTATGCAAGGCAGTAAAGAGTGATATTATTGTTATTGCAGTCGCCTCACAGGGGCTCAGGGAGCTTATTGAGCAGCTTGTGGTTGCAGGATGTAACGGCAAAACCTTTGTCTTGTGTATGAAGGGGCTGGAGGTCAGCAGTAACAAAAGACTTACCGAGGTCGTAAGCGAATATACCGATCCGGGCAGCAAAATTGCCGTATGGTTAGGGCCCGGGCATGTTGAGGATTATATAAAGGGGATTCCCAACTGCATGGTAATCGACAGCGAATGTGAGGAAGCAAAGAGCTTTTTGGCAGATAATTTTTCAAGTGATTTAATACGTTTTTATTACGGAAACGATTTAATCGGTAACGAGATAGGCGCAGCGGCGAAAAATGTGATAGGTATAGCTGCCGGGATGCTGGACGGAATGGGGCTTTCTTCTCTGAAAGGCGGTTTGATGTCCAGAGGAACGAGGGAAGTCGCGCGGCTTATAAAGGCAATGGGCGGAAACGAACTATCCGCATACGGGTTGTGTCATCTCGGCGATTATGAGGCGACTCTGTTTTCCGAGCATAGCCACAATCGCCGTTACGGAGAGGCTTTCATAAAGCGAACAAGGTTTGATGAGCTTGCCGAGGGGTGTTATACGGTTAAGGCGATAGTCTCCATGGCGGCGGATAAAGGTATTGAAATGCCCATTTGCGAAGCGGTGTATGAGGTTCTGTATCGGAACAAAGATGCCGCAGAAACTATGAAGGCACTTTTTGCCCGAAGCAGGAAATCCGAATTTTAATAAAACAAACAGTAATAATAATATAAAAGGGGGTATTATCATGTTTGGTTATCTTCTATATATGGCGCCCGTGATTCTGTTGTCATTGATAGCGCAGCTATTAGTTTCGGGTTCTTATAAAAAATATAACAAAATCAAATCAAGGAGAGGTATTACGGGAAGAGAGGCAGCGGCTCTGATTCTTGAAAGCAACGGAATAAGGGACATTAAAATTAATCGCATTCCGGGGAATCTTACGGATCATTATGACCCTCGTGACAACACGATCAGTCTTTCTGATAATGTATATGACTCTGATTCCGTTGCCGCTATCGGAATTGCCGCTCACGAAGCGGGTCACGCTCTTCAGTACAAAACAGGATATTCTTTTATAAAGTTAAGAATGTTAATTCTGCCGGTATGTAGTTTCGGTTCAAGGTTAGGTCCAATTTTGATTTTCATAGGTTTGATTCTGAGCAGCTTTGAGTTTTTCTGGGCTGGGATTATTCTATTCGGCGCGGTCGCTGTATTCCAGCTTGTTACGCTTCCTGTTGAGTTCAATGCCTCGGTACGTGCCGTGAAAATATTGGAATCCAGCGGAACTCTCGGCAGTGACGAGTTGAAGGGTGCGAAAAGTGTTCTAACTGCAGCGGCTTTGACCTATGTTGCCGCGCTTCTAACCTCGCTGATGCAGATAATGTATTATATCTCCCGCGCAAACAGAAGATGAGCAGCAACGTTGAGTTTCACGCTGCCTGCGAATACTGCCTTTCGACAGACAGGGGTTCTGCGGGCATTGGGACATATAAAGAAAAGACGCTTCACGCCGTTCTAAAACGGTTTATCGAACCGGACGACGATTATCAGGAAGTATCTGTCGGTAATTTTGTTGCGGATATATATAATAATGATGGTATTACCGAGATTCAGACAGGCGGATTCAACGCTATGCGTAAAAAGCTCGAATGTTTTTTGGAGCGTGAAAAGGTAACAATAGTCTATCCGTTAGCAAGTACAAAGTGGCTGTTATGGGTAGATCCCGAAACCGGAGAGGCTACCAAGCCGCGGAAAAGCCCTAAAACAGGCAAACCCTACGAGGCTTTTTATGAACTCTATAAGATAAAACCCTTTTTAACTCACCCGAACATCAGACTGCGCCTTATGATGATAAATATAAAGGAATATCGATATCTTAATGGCTGGAGCAGGGATAAAAAGAAGGGTTCGTCACGCTGTGAGCGCATACCGACCGAGATTGTCGAGGAGGTTTTTATCAACTGCCCTGCCGATTACATAAAGCTGATACCAAAGGAGCTCCCGAAGGCGTTTTACTCAATCGACTATGCAAAAACGACGGGATTGAGTAAAAAAATGGCGTTTACCGCCATCAATGTACTTAATTCCGTCGGCGTTATTACACGTTTGGCAAGAGATAAAAAAGGCTTCTTGTATAAAATAGTAGAATAAAATTAATGAGTTTTAACACGCCTGAGTTTTCTTGACATTACAGATGTTTGATATTATAATAATATCGGTGAGTGGGTAGTGAAAGGTAACAACAGAGGGTAATGATATGAGAGATTACAAATCGGAAACTGAGAAAAGGATTGCATTTATAAGGGGTATTTTAAACGAAAGCAAAGCTTCGGGCATAATTTTCGGCAACAGTGGCGGCAAGGACAGCGCACTTGTGGGAATTTTAAGCAAGATGGCTTGTGACAGTACCCTGGGAATTATGATGCCCTGCCAGTCCAAGCGTAACTTTGCCGAGGATATGAAGGATGCGAGCGACCTTGCTGTTAAGTACGGAATTTCCTGCCGTGTTGTCGATCTCAGTGAACTCAAGGCGATGGCGGTGAGAATTTTCGGTGAAAAAACAACGCTTAGCGACAATGCTGTCTCAAACATCGCTCCGCGTTTAAGGATGCTCGCTCTATATACAATCGGGGCGGCTGAGAACAGGCTTGTAGCAGGTACCGGAAACAGAAGCGAAATATATATGGGATATTTTACAAAGTGGGGCGACGGAGCTTGTGACTTCAATCCGATAGCCGACCTGACGGCAACTGAGGTTGTTGAGTACCTTGAATATCTTGATGCGCCCAAAAATATACGCAAAAAAGCTCCCTCTGCGGGCTTATTCGAGGGTCAGACCGATGAGGACGAGATGGGAATCACTTATGAGGCGATTGACAACTACCTTTTAAACGGCATTGTCAGCAGAGAAAACCTGAGAATCATCGAGAATTACCATAAAAAGGGCGAACATAAAAGACGAAAACCAAAATCTTTTGGCGACTAAAAAAGTAAAAAAATACAAAAAATGAATATTCACCTTATAAAGAACTGCTGAAAAAGGGGCTGCTGTTATAGGTTTTAGTGTGTATCTTTAACCGAAGCGCGGGGTTTTTTTTGAAAGAATCAAAAAAATCGTGCGCTTCCACTTTGCTTTTATAGTATAAAAACTACAGGTAATAGCAAACTTTTTGCATATAATATTAACAATTGATAAAATCAGTAGCGCAAACCAAACGAAAAATATTTTTAAAATATGAGTTCGTGTTCATAAATCATAAAAATTAACAAATATTTTATACAAAAAATGATAAAAATATACACATTATATAAAACGGTTGACAACGGCAGCTTCCTGTGGTAAAATACACATTATAATAACATCAGTATGGAAATCTAATTAGGGGTTTTATGGGAAAAATATGAAATCGATCAGAAAAACCGTTTTATTTATAATAGCAGCGACAATCCTGTTGACGTTTTCGTCTTGTACAATAGGCTCAAAATCATATGCCGATCCATGGGAAATCGATCCGGACTATCAGTATTATGTAGTATACAACGCTTTGGGTGGAACAATAAATATTCTTCCGACAAGAACCGCTTATTACAAGAGCGGGGACTTGATAAAGAAGCCCGAGGGCTCGGAAGGAATGCTGACAACGCCTATTAAGGAAGGAAAAATAGTTATTGCCTGGTACACCGCATATGAAAATACAGGCACGGCAGAGAATCCCGTGTACGAATTCAAAGAGGAAGACAGATGGGATTTTGACAAAGACAGAATCAGTGACGAAAACACTGACGAAAGTAAGGGAATGACGCTTTATGCTTGCTGGATAGATCCTCCCACACTGTATTTTGTCGATGCCGACGATATCGAAAATGACCTGATGACATGGCCGGGTGTAACGATTGACGAACCCTTGAGCCGTCCGACATACTCCGCAAAACTAACCATTCAAAAGGGGACGGGAGAAGAAGCGGTTACCTATACGCTGCTCGATTACTATTTCGACAAAGAATGCACTCAGAAAGTAGTTTGGGGCGAAGGGACAAGAACCGTTGAAGAGATAATAGCCGATAATAACGAAGACCCTGCCATTATGATTTACTGCAAGTATATTGAGGGCGAGTATACAAGAATAAACAGCGTATCTGATTTTAAAAATATGGATAATCTCGGCGGAAGGTATATTCTTGCCAATGACATAGATTTTAAGGATGAGGTCTGGAAACCGTTAGAAAAGGATATGCCCTTTTCCGGTACTATAATAGGAAACGGATACTCTTTAGAGAACATCAATATAGACGCTACAAACCGTGTAAGAGGAGTTGCCGCTGCCGGTGCTCCCGAAAAGTCCTACGGTCTGTTCATGGAACTGAAAGGCGCGAGGTTTACGGGTGTGAATTTTAAGAACGCCAAAATAACCGTCGGAAGCACAAGCAATTCTCGGTTATGCGCAGGCGTTTTCGGAGGAAGAGCGTCAGAGACTACTTTTGAGAACTGCACCATCGACGACATCACGGTAGTTTCAGAAGGCGAGGTTAAGGTTATTGTAAGCCTTGGTTCGGGTGCATACCTTGACGATACCTGCAAAACGGTCAACTGCGAGTTCCCTGCTCCAAACACGGAAGGGCTTGAGATTGACGCGGAAAACCTGATAATTGGCGGAAAACCGCCTGTTATAGAATGATTAATATCAATACATTTTAGGAGGGTAATTTGGTGAAATCTACAAAGAGAATTTTAGCTCTATTGCTTTGCATGGCTTTTATATTTAGTTTTAGCGCATGCAAAACAACACCGACGGATGATACGTCCAAAGACACTTCGGGAACGGTTTCCGGTGGGGATGCTGCTCCGGATGTACCGGCAAACAGAAGGGATGCTTCTGCACGCACCGGAAAGAACGAAAACACGCCGCTTGTTCTCAGCTCGGGAACAATGGACGGCAAGTTCAATCCTTTTTATGCTACCAGCCAGTATGATGTTGATGTTATGAACATGACACAGCTCACGCTCATAACAAACAATGAAAATGCGGAACCGGTAGCCGGCATTAACGAGCCTTCTTTTGCTTACAGCCTTAAGATGACCCGCGATGAGGAAAAGGATACCAGCACATATGAGTTCATACTTAAAAACGGAATCAAATTCAGCGACGGCACTCCCGTTACGGGCAAGGACGTACTTTTCAATCTTTATGTTTTGCTTGATCCAGCCTATACCGGTTCGAGCACTCTGTATTCAATGGACATACAGGGACTTAAATCCTACAGAACGCAGGTAATCGGCGAGGAAGCCGCTATCGCAAAGGATAGCGAATTCGCAAAGGCAGCTCTTGACAGAGTAAAAGCCGTTGTTAATGGAACAGCACCCGAGGAAGATAAGGAAGCCTCCTGGGAGCAGGTAAAGGCATATATTACCGAGGACTCCGGGGTTCTTGGCGGTTATCTTGCACAGGGATACACACTTGCTGATTTTGGTGTGGGAAGTAACTGGCCTGAGGATTTCAAAGCTGCAGCGGCTATTTTGGGCTATATGGGCAATATAACCTGCACCGACGGAACGGTAGCAGCAGCCGACACGAATGTCGATCTTACCAAACTGGCTACTTATACCGAGGAAGAAGCCATAGAACTTGCTTACAATTATACAAAAGCAAACATGACGATTGCGGAATATGACATTAACTATGGCTGGACCGTTATTACGGACGGCAAAACAGAGGAAGCATCCGAAGCATCCGCAATGTTTGAAGAGTTCAAGAAGGACGAATCCTCTTCATATCTTGAGGCAAACAAAGGTACCGTAAAATCGATTTCCGGTATCACTCTTGATAAGGTTACAGAGGATGGTGTCGAGAGAGAGAGACTTACTGTTGTTCTTGACGGAGTAGACCCCAAGGCTATTTGGAACTTTTCTTTCCAGGTAGCTCCGATGGCATATTATTCAACTGAGGAGCTTGCAGCGAAAGCTGACGGCACCGAGAATTTCGGCGTAGATTTTTCAAGCACCGAGTTCCAGGATCAGTTAAAGCAGAAAACACTTCCTATGGGCGCAGGTCCGTATGTAGCTGCTGACAGCGCAGGAAATAGGACAAACGATTTTGATAAATACTACAGTGACGGAATTATCTACTACGTAGCGAACGACGATTACTGTCTCGCAGCTCCGCTTATAAAATATCTCCGTTACAAGACCATACCGCTCGGAAATGAGCTTGCTGCTTTAGAGAGTGGCGATGTTCATTATTCAGATCCGAACGCAACCACCGATAATATCAACAAAATCGCCGGAACAAAGATTAAAAACATACTTGTAGACAATCTCGGTTACGGCTATATAGGCATAAATGCCCAGCTAATCCCCGATCTCAATGAAAGAAAAGCAATCGCTTCAGCGCTTGATGTTACGCTTGCACTTGAGTACTACTCGGGCGGTCTTGCTTCAAACATCTTCCGCAGCATGTCAAAGGTTTCGTGGGCTTACCCGACCGATGCGAAGAACATGTATCCGTTTGACGAGACAGGTGCCGCATCTAAGGAATTTTTCCTTGCGTCAGATAAATTCAAGGAAGTAGACGGAAAAGTTGTCAAATCCGACGGCTCTGCTGTTGAATATACCTTTGTTCTTCCGTCTGCAGCATCAGAGCATCCCGCAGGAGCGGTATTCCTACAAGCTAAGGAAGTTTTCGTTAAGATAGGTGTTAAAGTTACGATAGATACAGACGACGCCCTTCTCAGCAAGCTTGAGGATAATGTGGTAGCAGTCTGGGCAGCAGCATGGCAGGCAACAATAGACCCCGATATGTTCCAGGTTTATTATTCAGATGATGCTGAAAACACTGCAAGTTCACCTAAGGCATACGGTTTATACTGGTTGTATGATAACGGATCAGAAGAGGAAAAAGCGGCTCTTAAGAAGCTCAACGAGCTTATTATACAAGGCCGTAAGTCCCTCAATGTTGACGAGAGAAAACCCGTATACTTCGATGCGCTTGATGAGCTTATGAAGCTTTGCGTAGAGATTCCGACTTATCAGAGAAAGAATATGTACGCATATGACAGCGAGGTCATCGACGGTACATCTCTGTGGCAGAATGTTACTCCTTATAAGTCTCCGATATTTGAAATCTGGAATGTAAGTTTCGTTCTCGAATAATCAGTAAGAATTATATTGAATAACTAAGAGTCCGGGGCTTAATAGTCCGCTATTAAGCCCCGACTTGCACTTTCAATAAAGAAGGTAAAGTAATTAATGAAGCATAAGCACCAGGATGTTAAGGTATTTACGGTTCATTGATTATTTTAAGATATTTTGTCGTTTATGCAGTATTAATCAACAAAGTTTTCAGGGGGAGTTTTTTTGTTAAAGTATATTATAAAAAGGATACTGCTGGGTTTGTTGATACTCTTCGGCACCTCTGTCATTATCTATTTTCTTGTTCGGAATATGCCTGCGGATTATATAGACAGGAATACGGCAGCAAGAGTTTCGCAGGGGCTGATTACTCAGGAGCAGGTTGAACAGATGAAGCATCTGTACGGAATCGGCGACAACAGCTTCTGGGGGATACTCAGCAACTATTTTACATGGTTGGGAAATCTTTTGAAAGGTGACCTCGGCATATCTTTTGTTTACGGAAAACCGGTTGCAGAGGTTATCGGCAGATACATGTGGATATCCTTCGGGATTTCATTCACCGCATTGATTTTTGAAATAATTATATCCATTCCTCTCGGTATTTATGCTGCGACAAATCAGTACGGTGTTGCGGATTATACAGTTACGGTTCTGGCAATGATGGGTATCTCACTTCCCTCGTTTTTCCTTGGAGCGCTGTTGATAAGGGTATTTTCGTTAGAATTAGGATGGTTCCCGATGACAGGTTTGCGTGATGCGACAAAAATACTGACCGGATTTCCTGCCTTTCTGGATTTATTACATCATCTTGTGCTACCGATGGTAACGCTTGTGGTTCTCTCTATCGGAAGCCTGATGCGTTATACAAGAACCAATATGCTTGAGGTTCTAAATTCCGATTATATAAGAACTGCAAGAGCCAAGGGTTTGTCGGAAAAAACTGTTATATATAAGCACGCTTTCAGGAATACGCTTATACCGTTAGTAACGATGCTCGGCGGTATCATTCCAAGCCTTTTCGGCGGAGCGATGATAACCGAGAGTGTATTTGCGCTTGAAGGTATCGGATACACAGCTTATAATGCGGTATTGCAGGCTGATGTTCCCTTTGTAATGGGTTATAATATGTTCCTCGCCGTGCTGACGGTGTTGGGAATACTGATCTCCGATTTATTATATGCAGTTGTTGACCCTCGAGTCAAGGTAGGAGGGTAATTAAATGGATAATATTAACAATACAAATAACAACCTTCCAGATCAGTTCGATGATGAGCAGAGTCTTTATGACAGTGTGAAAATAGTCTCCCCCGGCAGACTTGTGCTTCGCAGGTTTTTTAGGAGCAGACTTTCAATTGTCGGTCTTGCTATGTTGATATTTTTATTCCTTTTCAGCTTTATAGGGCCTTTATTCAGCCCATACGGTGAAATAGAGCTTTGCCCAGTAGCCCGCGAAGTACGTATGATTACACAGGGACAGTTTACGGGTGCGGACGGCAAAATATATAAGTATTACGACGTTTCAACAAGCATAGTTCACGATAAAGCTCCGCCCTCGAGCGAGCATCCGCTCGGTACTGACGTCGACAAAATGGACGTGCTTACCAGACTTATGTACGGAGGGCGGATTTCATTAAGAATCAGCTTTACAGTTATATTTTTGGAAACACTCATCGGCGTTTTGCTCGGCGGTATCGCAGGGTTCTTCGGTAAATGGGTTGATACACTTATTATGAGGATAGTGGACGTTTTTTATTGTCTCCCGGGAATGCCGATTCTATTAATATCCTCACAGATAATTAAATCTATAAGCTTTATAGCCGCTGAGGACAGGATATACTGGTTGATGGGTATCCTTACACTCTTTGGCTGGGCAGGCACGGCACGCCTTGTCAGGGGTCAGATTCTTTCCCTTCGTGAGCAGGAATTCATGACTGCTGCAGAGGCAACAGGAATTAAATCAAGTGCAAAGATATTCAAGCATTTATTACCTAACGTTATGCCGCAACTTATTGTATCGATGACATTAGGCTTAGGTTCAATCATATTATATGAATCCACGCTTTCATATTTAGGTCTCGGCGTTCAATACCCGCTGGCGGCTTGGGGAACCATGATTTCGTCAGCCGACCCTGCAAAGGGAACAGAGGTGCTCAATTACTATCCTAATCTTTGGGTTGCACCCGGTATCCTTATAGTCGCCGCCGTGCTTGGCTTCAACTTCGTAGGCGACGGACTGCGTGATGCATTCGACCCGAAAATGAAACGATAACGGGAGCGAGTTGAGAAAATGAATTTAATAAAGAAAAACAAAAATCCTAATATACTGACACGAAGAGAAGAACGCGAAATCATCAAAGAAAACAGAAAAATGATGAAGCATTTTGAGGACAGAAAAAAGCGCAAGAATGTTTCCGAAAGCGAGTATCTGACTCAAATGCACGACTCAAAGAATGTTGTGGAATTCGATGATCTTCACACGTATTTCTACACATCAGCAGGTACTGTCAAAGCTGTCGACGGTGTCACCTTCGATATACCGGAGGGCAGTACGGTGGGAGTTGTCGGAGAGTCCGGTTGCGGCAAAAGCGTAACTTCGCTTTCACTGATGCAGCTCCTTCAGGCACCTCAGGGGCAAATAACCGGCGGAACGATAAGATATAATTCCGGTAGCAAGTGTTACGACGTGGCAAAAATGCCTACCGAAGCTATGAGGAAAATCAGAGGCAAGGAAATCTCAATGATTTTTCAGGAACCGATGACAAGCCTCAATCCCGTGTTCACAATCGGTACGCAGATTGACGAAGTAATATTATTACATCTGGATGGGTATACAAAGAAAAAAGCAAGGGAAAAATCAATAGAGATGCTTCAGCTCGTCGGTATCGCAAGACCGGAGGCTATTTGTGACAGCTTTCCGCATGAGCTCTCGGGCGGTATGCGTCAAAGAGTTATGATTGCAATCGCACTTGCCTGCAATCCTCGTCTTATTATCGCAGACGAGCCGACCACCGCGCTTGACGTTACCATACAAGCTCAGATACTCGATTTGTTAAGAGAAATAAAAGCGAAAATAAAAAGCAGCATAATGCTTATTACGCATGACCTCGGCGTCGTGGCGGAAATGGCGGATTTTGTCGTGGTAATGTATGCCGGCAGAATTATCGAAAAAGGTACGGCAGAGGAGATTTTCCTGAATCCAAAACACCCGTATACTATCGGCCTTATGAAGAGCAAACCTGTTGTGAATAAGAATGTCGAGCGTCTTTACAGCATTCCGGGACAGGTTCCGAACCCGATAAATATGCCTAACTATTGTTACTTCAGGGACAGATGCGAAAAGCGTTTCGGCAAATGTGCGGGGGATTATCCGCCGTTGTTCAGCTTTAGCGACACTCATTTTGCCGCTTGTTATCTCGGTGACACAGATAAGGAGGCGGAATGATGGACAGCAAATACAGCATACAAGTAAAAAATCTTAAAAAGTATTTCCCGATCGGTAGCTCCTTTCTGAGCAAGCCGTCACAGTTTGTAAAAGCTGTCGATAATGTATCCTTTAATATAGAAAGAGGTACTACGCTCGGTTTGGTAGGTGAATCCGGGTGCGGAAAAACGACTGTCGGGCGAACTATTCTCAGATTGAATGAAATAACAGAGGGTTCAATTATTTTTAACGGCAGGGATATAACAAGAATCAGTCACGAGGAGCTTAGAAGGCTGCGTCCTAAAATACAGATAATTTTTCAGGACCCGTATTCGAGTTTGAGCCCTCGCCTTCCCGTAGGTGAAATTATCGGAGAAGCAGTAAAAGTTCACAATATAGTGCCGAAAAATGAATATAAAGAATATATCCTTAACGTAATGCGTGATTGCGGACTTCCTTCACATTATTTTGACAGATATCCTCATGAGTTTTCGGGTGGTCAGCGTCAGAGGATCTGCATCGCCCGTGCGTTAGCTTTAAGACCGGAGTTTATCGTCTGCGACGAACCGGTTTCGGCACTCGATGTTTCGATACAGGCACAGATAATTAATTTACTGAAGGATTTACAGGAAAAGCATAATTTTTCGTATCTTTTTATTTCGCATGACCTTTCGGTCGTTGAGCATATATCTCATCGCGTGGCGGTAATGTATCTCGGAAATATCATCGAGATGGGTTCAAAGGAGCAGATTTTCAAAAATCCCATGCATCCTTATACGAAAGCGTTATTGAGCGCTGTGCCCATGCCAGATCCCACCGTAAAGATGAACAGAACCATTCTGCAGGGTGATATTCCTTCCCCGGCAAACCCGCCTGTCGGATGCAAGTTCAACACAAGGTGCCCGAATTGCATGGATATTTGCAAAAAGATCGCTCCCGTCTACAAGGAGTATGAGGAAGGGCATAACGTAGCATGCCATCTTTACCCTCAGGAGTAGAGAATAGGCATTAAAAAATAAGCAGTTCACACTGGAGTGTGTTTTATGAAGGAAGAAAAAAACACAAAAAACAAAAGTGTAGATGACGACGGAAGAACAATCGCCGACATGAACATTGAGGGCTTCCGCTGGTTTACTGGTAGAAAATCCAAACCGCATAAAAGCGAGCTTTACGGTCTGAATATTACTAAAGCAGAGCGAAGAGCGATGGTAAAGGGTGCGCTGCTTGCGGTATTGCCGATTCTGCTGGCTTCTATAGGGATCTTTGCCGCGGTTTTTATACTCACGTATGTCTGGTTGAGCTGAAAAACAAAAAGGGTGCGATTTCAACAATATGAAAAGCGTATCCTTTTTTTGTGCTTATATTGTTTTTAGCTTTTCCGCAAAGCAGTTTATTCTCTCAGGCAAAATACAAGGTGGTTGAACACCCTTTTTCAAGGACTCCTCCAGCGCTTTTTTGACGATAAGCTTGGACAAGCCTTTTTGTTTGCTTATATCCATTTCGCCTCCGAAAGAGTCGCTGCAGATCGCTTTAGTCAAAAGCTCAGCGGGTATATTCGCTTTGAAATACTCTCCGCTCCTTTCGGTATCCGCGCTGCAAACATAGAAGGCGAGCTTTTTGGATTTTAGCAGTTCAAGATTCTTTTTTATATACTTTTTCGCTGCCTTGTGGAGCATTCCTGCCCTTATACTTCCGCCTATTACAATAATATCATACTCAGAGATATCGGGATCACCGCTCTGCAGGTCGAAAAGCTCGGCGTTTCTGAGCTGTAGAGCAAGCTTTTTTGCACAGCTCTCGGTGGTTCCCGTCTTACTCGCATATATGATAAGTGTTTTCATATCCACCATCTCCATACAGTTTATTAGAACAATTTTACCATATATAGTCAGGTTTTTCAATAGATTTATTTAATTACGCCTCAGGCTATTTTTTCACCAGAATTTCCTGAGGGCTGGGAGGTGAAGTCATCAGGATTGCGGTGAATGATTATGGTCAATCCTATGATCTCATCGATTTTAAATCGGTTGGTAAGCACAGAACTCCACGCATACCCCTCGTTTCCGAACAGAGGAGGAAGATCTCCGGAATGCAAAGGATGCTCACAGCCGTGCGGATTGTAGTGAGATCTTGTATCGGAAAAAGGGTCTTCCCGCGTTCCGGTGCAGCTCTTTCCCTCGTGTATATGAAAAGCAAAAATCTCTCCGTTACATTCACCTGTTTTAAAGGGCAGACCGAAAACCTCAGTAACAACGAGAACCCCCAGCTTGGTCTTGTGAAAACCAACAATGCCGTTTATTTCCGGATAGTCGGGCGAACCTTTAATGACAGCTTTAGCTGCCGGACGGTATTTTTCCATCAGGCGTGAAAACCTCCATGTATTGGCAATGTTCATGTGCATACTAACCTCCGAAATGTAATAATATATAAAAGTATATGCCACTAAACAATGTAGTTATGAGTAAACATTGCGTTGTCTATATATAAATAAAGCATCTTTTATTTAATATAGCTTGACATTTTAGGTTTTGCTGTAGTATTATTGTTTTAGAAAAAACAGATTAGCAACACTGATGTAATGGTAACATACCTGCTTCCCAAGCAGGATATACGGGTTCGATCCCCGCGTGTTGCTCCAATACGAAAAAGCCCGGGAACGCTATAAGCTGACCGGGTTTTTATAATTCGAAATATAAACTTCATTGTGATGGATATTGTACCGTCTGTTTTATTGACAAAACACGCATATTAAAGTAAGATAAGATAATGAAAAGTACCGCAGAAAGGAAGCCGCTTATGGAAATCACACCTAAAAAAGTAAAGAAAACACAGTCGAGAAACATAATACTTTCCATGCTGCTCATTCTTGCCATTCCTTTTATATACGATAAGTATACAATTGATCAAATCGAGGATACCAACGGAGCGGATTCTGCGCTGGTCTCCTTTAAAATAAAAGATTATAAAAGCGGTGATAAGTTTATCGCCGAAAACGATTCGGTTGCAAGCTCGGGTTTCAGCAGCAAAAAGAACGCAGATCTGAAGCAGAAGGCAGATTTCGACAGGATATATTATTCTTCTGATAAATTCAGCGGCATGAAAGTGCTGCAGGAAACAGAGGCGTCCGGCGGAGTTACATTCTCAATAATAAGCGAAATTCAAGAGGGAAACTTTGAGATAGCGATATTTCATGACGATAAATGCTTAAAGGTGCTTCGGGCGGGCGAAAGCGAAAAGATTACATTCGGTGAAGCGGGTGTATACAGGGTAATTATAGGCGGAGAGAGCGCAAAAGGGTATGTCGCCGTACAGCGGGACTTTGATAAGTAGATACTTTCTCAATAGGTTCATGGTCGGAATAAAAAAGCAAGGATAATTAATAATAAAAGCATAAGCTTTGTTTTTATCGGAGGATAATGGAATTGCTTGTGCGTAAAAGAGTGTTTATTTTTCTTGTGATTTTGATTTTCTTTTCTTTTCCTATTTCGGTGGATGCGGACATGGGTCCTAAACCGAAGCTAATCGTTATAGTCGAAAATCCGCCCGAGGGTGAATATTATCTTGATTTATTATTGGATTATGATATGCCTCTGTGTAAGAATCTCAGTGGTCCTGAGACATCTTTTGATGCGGAAAAGCTGAGGATTTTAAACGAATACAATGAAAACGGTTGGTACTGTGCACTTGCACACGGAACGAGATACACCGTCTGGGGTAAACTGACCGGTAATCGGAGCAAAGAAGTAATGAAGCATCCGTTCGGTTATTTCGGTCTGCCCGAGAGATATAAAATTATTATAGTAACGCCTGAAAACGAGGTCAGAGTTACCCGCATAATCGAGAGAAAATCATACTCCTCAGTCGTGCATTACGATTATAAAACAGGGGAAATAAAAGAGGCTGCCGGAATATCGCTGGTATGGACCTGCTTCCGGCAGTTCCTTATGTCTTTTACCAGCACAATTATACTTGAGAGCATAATTCTTTTATTATTCCGATTCAAAAAGGCACACACTCTTATCGTTGTTTTGATTACAAACCTCACCACTCAGGTTTTTATGACGCTTGTAATGTCGACAGCGCTGCTTGTGTTCGGCATATATGCGAGTTATGTTATACTTTTCGGAGTTGAGATTATTGTTACCACAACCGAGGCTATTATTTACGGCTCCCTGTTTACGGAAAAGACAAGAAAAATAGGGATAGCTTATGCCGTAAGTGCGAACATTGCCAGTGCACTTGCGATGCTACCCCTTATGTACCTTGAGTATCTGTTGTTTTTATAAAGATATATTCACATATTCCGAGAAGCGATAAGGTTTGCACCGCTTCCCGCTATGTTTTCAATAAGAACCTGCCCTGCTATGACAGGGCTTTTTGTCTTGCATCCGTGAATGACCGCCATGCAGTCAAAAAGCATGGATTTCGGAATAGCTATGTCGGTCCGTACGGGAAGACGGCGGTGTAACCCTCCCTCAATACTCACGGTCGAGGTAAGTATACGTTTTGGATTTACAGCTTCATTTTTTCCGTATTCGATGCCCCTTATGCAGCCGTTCCCAGTCACTGTCAGTTTCTTTTCGTCAACCTTGAGCCGGCAACCTCTCGGACAGACGGTGCAAATAAACTCTTTCATACCGTTCCTCCGGATTTTACTGAAATGGCTATGGATTCATTTATATTTTCCAACAACTTTCGTGGTATAACAATACGCTCCATCTCACCGGGAGCAAGAAATTCACGTTTAAAAGAAGAGATTATTCTGTTTCCTGAGCTAACTTCAACTATCGATTTTTCCGATTTTTCTCTTACACGGAAGAAAACCTCCAAGGATTTTTCCGGTCCGCCGATAACAACTTTTTGAGGTACTGTGTACACTACGCCGTTTCCGTTTTTAATATCGATTGTGGCAGCTTTATGTATGCTGACACAGCCTCCGGTGATATATTCGGCAGCTTTTTTTCCCGCTTTTTCGCTCTCCGAGGATACAAAATCTACCAAATCATGCACATGAAGAACGTTTCCGCAGGCGAAAATACCCTCTGATTCTGTCTGCATATCATCATAAACAACCGCACCGTTGGTTCGGAAATCGATTGGTATTTCCGCAGTCCTTGTCAGCTCGTTCTCGGGAATTAATCCCACGCTTAAGAGAAGGGTATCGCAGTCGAATTCCTTTTCTGTGCCGGGGATAGGCTTTAAGCGGTCATCAACCTGAGAGATAACAACCTTATCAAGCCTGTTTTTTCCGAAAATGTCGGTTACCGTATGCGAAAGGTACAGAGGAATTCCGAAATCGTCGAGGCATTGCACGATGTTTCGGTTAAGCCCGTTGGAATGGGGCATAAGCTCAGCAACCGCAAGCACTTTAGCGCCTTCAAGCGTCATACGACGCGCCATGATAAGACCTATATCGCCGCTTCCGAGAATAACCGCACGTCTACCTACAAGGTAGCCGTCGATATTCATGTATCGTTGAGCGCTGCCTGCGCTGAAAATGCCGCTTCCCCTGTCTCCCGGCAAACCGATGGGTCCCCTGTTCCGTTCACGGCAGCCCATCGCTAAAATAACCGCTTTTGCTTGAATAGTAAAAACACCGTCATATTTGTTTACGCAGGTAATATATCTGTCAGAATTCAGACCGATAACCATAGTTCCGAGCAAGACACGAGCACTTGTTTCCGAAAGTTTAGAGATGAACCTTTCGGCATACTGCGGTCCCGTAAGCTCCTCCCCGAAACGGTGAAGCCCGAATCCGTTATGAATGCATTGGTTAAGGATTCCTCCGAGCTCGACGTCCCTCTCGAGAACTACAATGCTCCTTATTCCGTTTTCGTATGCGGATATCGCCGCTGCAAGCCCTGCCGGACCGCCACCGATAACCGCCAAATCGTATTTTAACATGATGCTATCCATTCTTATTTAGAATTTCTCCGAAACTATATACGACCCTTTTCTGTCCTGTTCGACCTTTTCAAAGGGGATGTTAAGCTCCCTGCTGATTATTTCATGCACCCTCGGCGAGCAAAATCCACCCTGACACCTTCCCATCCCGGTTCCCGCCCTTCGTTTCACCCCGTCTATGGTTTTAGGCGGCAGAGGGGAATGCAGGGCCTGAAGTATTTCACCCTCGGTTACGGTGTTGCAACGGCAGATAATGTTTCCGAAAGAGGGGTTTTCTTTTATAAGCTTATTTTTTTGCTCATCTGTGAGTTCGTTAAAGACAATATGCTTTCTGCTGTTCTTGTAGTCCTCTTTTTGTGGCATCGCCAGACCGCCTTTTTCAAGACGGTCAAGAGCAACTTCCGCTATTGCAGGTGCGGAGGAAAGACCCGGGGATTTTATCCCAGCCACATTTATAAATCGTTGTGAGAAAAGGGCCGGCTCAATAATAAAGTCATCTCTATTAGAGTTTGCCCTAAGCCCCGAAAAGCTCCTTACATTCTCTCTTAGGTTAATTTTATCAGTTGTTTTTGCTGCTGTTACAGCTACATAATCCAGTCCATAACGAGTGGTGGAAAGGTCTTCCGGGTGATTATTGCTCTCGGCGTTGGGTCCGATTATAAGATTACCCGCCGTTGTAGGAGAAACAAGAACTCCCTTGCCCAACTCTGTCGGACATTGGAAAAGGATATGGCGGACAATATCTCCCTGATTTTTGTCCAGCAGATAATACTGACCCTTTGAAGGCAGAATTGAAAAATCACAACTTCCGGCCATAGAGCATATCCTGTCTGAGTAGATTCCCGCTGCATTAACTATATATTTGGCTTGTAATTTTCGCTCTGTTGTTGTAATTTCAAAGAATGACGGTTCGCTTTTTATCTTCGTCACCTCGTTTTCAAGCAGGAAGTCGCAGCCGTTCTCAGCGGCTACCTCGCACATTGCGATACAAAGCTCCCAAGGAGATATTATCGCTGCGCTCGGAGCCCATAGTGAACCTTTGACATCGGTTCTTATGTTCGGCTCTATTTCAAGGGTCTCCCGTGAGGATAGAATCTTCATTCCCACCACGCCGTTCTGGATTCCGCGATTATAGAGCAGATTGATCGTATCTAAATCCCGTTCGTCGAAAGCGAGCACAAGAGAGCCGATTTGCTTGTATGGAACGGACAGCTTCGGTGCAAGCTCTTTTATCATAGCTGAACCCCTGACATTCAGCCGTGCCATAATCGTACCGGGCTTGGGATCATATCCGGCATGAATGATCGCACTATTTGCTTTTGTGGTGCCCATGGAAACATCGGTTTCCTTTTCAATAACACATATTTTTAACTTTTTTTGTGACAGATAATAAGCTACGGAAGCACCACAAATACCTGCCCCTATTATTGCAACATCATACATAAATGAACACATCCAAAACATTATATTCGCATAAACACGGAAGAGCCCCTGCCGGGTCGTATAATCGCCGAAAAAGGTCGCCGTGCGGTTTTATTGCTTTTTTGCTTTTTCTTTCATTCTCAGAGAGTTGTCAAGTATTCGTTTTCTGAGTCTGATCGATTTGGGAGTTATCTCTATTAGCTCGTCATCGTTAATAAACTCAAGTGCTTCCTCGAGGCTGAACTTGATCGGAGTAATCAGACGCAACGCTTCATCCGCCCCTGTCGAACGAATCGCGGTCAAATGCTTCTTTTTGCATACATTTACAACAATATCATCGCCTTTGGGACTCATACCGACAATCATACCGGCATATACTTTAGTTGCCTGCTCTATAAACATCGGTCCTCTGTCCTGCGAGTTGAAAATACCGTAGGAGGTCGCTTCTCCGTCCTCGTACGCTATTAGAGAACCTGTAAAGCGTTTTTGTATAACTCCCTTGTCGGGCTGGTAGCCTTCAAACACGGTGTTCATAATACCCTCACCCTTGGTATCGGTCAAAAATTCGGTTTTGTACCCGAAAAGGCCTCTTGTGGGGATAAGGAACTCAAGATGCATACGCTCACCCTTGGGACGCATCTCGACAAGCTCGCCCTTGCGATAACCCATGCGTTCCATAACAGAGCTTACATATTCCTTGGGGACATCGATAACACAGCGGTCTATGGGCTCACAACGAACACCGTCGACCTCCCTGTATATTATTCTTGGAGTACTGACCATGAATTCATATCCGTCACGTCTCATGTTTTCCATCAAAATGGAAAGGTGCATTTCGCCCCGCCCGCAGACATTATAACTGTCGGCGTTGTCTGTTTCGCTGACACGCAGAGACATATCCTTCATTGATTCCTTAAAGAGATAATCTCTTATATGGCGGGTGGTAATATACTTTCCCTCTCTACCCGCAAACGGACTGTTGTTTACCGAGAAGGTCATTTCCATAGTAGGTTCGCCGATTTTTACAAACGGAAGAGGGTCGGAACCGGCAATGGAACAGAGAGTGTTTCCGATAGTAATATCATCTAAGCCCGAAATACATACAATATCGCCGATAGACGCGGATTCAACAGGCAGCTTCTGCAGTCCGTCAAACTGAAACATCTGGGTTATTCTGCTTTTGCGATTTATTGACGTGTTGTGGTAATCGCACACTAAAATATCCTGCTTTAGCCTGAAAACGCCGCGCTCAATTCTGCCTACCGCAATTTTCCCTACATAATCGTTATAATCGACAGAGGATATGAGCATCTGCGACTCGCCTTTCTCATCACCCTCGGGAGCGCGTATATGCGATAAGATCAGATCAAAAAGCGGAGCGAGGTTCCTGCCCTCGGATTCGGGTGTCAGCGAAGCGGTTCCGTTTCTGCCCGAGCAGAAGATTACAGGTGAATCAAGCTGTTCGTCATTTGCGTCCAGCTCCAGCAAAAGCTCCAGAACTTCGTCCGGAACTTCATATACCCTTGCGTCCGGCCGGTCAATTTTATTTATAACGACGATAATCCTGTGCCCCATTTCGATCGCTTTTTGGAGAACGAAGCGTGTCTGAGGCATCGGTCCCTCCGCAGCGTCGACGAGAAGAAGAACACCGTTGACCATCTTTAATATGCGTTCAACCTCACCGCTGAAGTCGGCGTGTCCGGGTGTATCTACAATATTTATTTTAGTGTTGTGATAATAAGTTGAAGTGTTTTTCGCAAGGATAGTAATACCACGCTCACGCTCAAGGTCATTGGAGTCCATTACACGCTCCCCGATGTCCTGATTATCGCGGAATAATCCGCCGAATTTCAACATTTCATCAACAAGCGTTGTTTTGCCATGGTCTACATGCGCAATTATCGCTAAATTTCTCAAATCATTTCTAATCATTCTTGTGTCTTTTCCTTCCATATATCAGCCAAGGATTACTTTATGTCGGGCACATACTCCTGCTCAACTTAAAAAGTATATCAAAAAAATACGAAAAAAGCAACATTTTTTATTATACAGCATAGAATAAATATTGTAAATAGATACCAATCGTACATAATAAAACAAAAAAATATGAAGGAGAAGCCCTATTGAAAAAAATGAGTTCGGGTATGGTTTCCATAGAGCTTATCAGACAGGGCGAACCCGAACCGATATATAACGCTGCGGTTGTTGTCGGCAGGGGAGAAGATGCTCAGATATTTTTAAGCGATTCGGGCGGAAGAGCAGAATTTCAATATCCGGCACCACCGGAGGAACTATCTTTAATGAAGTCGTCCGAGATAAGGCCCTATTCCTTATGTGAAATACAAATCAGCGCACCGGGAATTAACGAAACATATTATACCGGATGCCAGGTGTTCCCGGGCATCAACACTGTTTTAAGATGTGAAGTTCAACCCAAGATTAAAAGCGTAATAAAGAAAAAGAAAACCATAAGAATACCGGCACATGGCATGTGGGCGCATAGTCCCAATAATAAGGATGGAGGAGCGTTCTCAAGAGAGCTTGATTCGGTTGAGCAGATAATGCCGGTCCTTTGCAAAAATATGCTCGGAACGCCGGACTTCTTGACCGTCCATCTCGGCAGAGCGGATGAAAATGCACTGGATATTACCGTAAGCTTTTCAGATTATATAAAAAACATATCGTCAGGAATCCTTTACCCCACATGGCCGGAAGAAGCTCTGCGTGCGTATATTTTATCGCTTATTAGCGAGGTGAGGAAACGAGTAAAAACCGGTTATTACCGTAACCTAAAATACAATTTTGATATGGCAGCGGAGAAATATGCGCGTTACTTTGATGGTAGGATGACATTCGAACCTATAAACAGAATAACAGATGAGCTTATTTGCTGGCATTTGTCTGCTGATGGATGCTTATTGATTTCGCCCTGGGAGTACGTGTTTTTAACGCAAAAGGGTTTAAAATCCGAAGAGATATTAAAACACCTGAGTGGAGGTGATATAATGTTTTGCCAATACAGGAACACGGAGCAAGCAGATTTTACAGAAACTGTTAAAAAAGGTTGCGCCGGTTCGGAGGTGAAAGCCGTTCAGCAGTGTTTAAACCGCATTGCGATACATTATTTAACGATACCGTTTATAAAGGATACGGAAGGTTATTTCGGTTCCTGTACAGAAAGTGCGATAAAAGCTTATCAACAGCAGTTCGGACTGGATGACAGCGGTTTTATAGATAAAACTACATGGCAGAGTATTACATATGCCGCTAATGCGGTAAACAAATACCGTAACACCGGCAGGGATGCAAATACAGAAGCAAGTTTAAGAAAGAAAAGTGTGATTTTTCTGGGAGATACGGGGCAAGAGGTCGTGCGTTTGCAGCATTTTATTAACAGTATCTCCCGAAAGTTCGGCAAAAGGTGCGTGCCGCCTGTATTGATAAGCGGCGAATTTGATGAGCGGACAAGGGACAGTGTTAACAAATATCAAAAATATAAGCGGCTACCCCAAAGTGGTGCGGTTGATAAAAAAACATGGAGTATGCTGTATGATGATATAGCAGATTTCGCATCTATAATACAAAAACCGAAAAAACACCCCGGAATGCCTGTTGTAAAAGGATCCGAAGGTGAAAATGTTATTTTTATACAAGGTGCTTTGAATTCAATCAGCAAGGTTCTCAAAGGAAACGGCGGATTAAATATTGATGGGATTTTCGGCGGGGAAACCGAAAAAGCGGTGACAGAGGTGCAGATATTGTTTGGACTGCAAAGTAACGGGGAAGTAGACGAAAAAACCTGGCACGCACTTTCCGCTGAATACATGGATCTTGCGGGTATTGTTTCTGCAAGGGGTTATTATGCCGAGGGATAAAGCCTATTCTTTGATGTTCTTTTCTTCCTTATTCTTTTTTGAGTTTTCAATCGCTTCGTTAATGAGTTTCACAAAAATAGCATTCGGTTCAAATACGATCATACATTTTTTACCGTTCGCTACATAGACCAGAACATACGACTGTGTTTTTATATTCTGACAATGATTGTATTTTATTACAACATCAGTAAAATCTGTAGAATGCTCATATGTCGTTTTGTCTACAAGAGTTATAATCGACGAGATGTCGACCGAGCATAATACAGTCATTTTGTTCCCGACCTTTTTTGACACTGTAAATGTCTCCTCCGAAACGGAGTATTCAATTTCGGTCAACGTGTAGCGTACTACTGTAATAACGGAGAAGGTGAATATCAGCACGGCGATAAGCTGGGCAATTAAGCGGAAATCATCGCGTATAATGGAGGAAATAAAGAAGGCTACACAGGAAATGAAGGGGAGAAGCGTTATAAGCAGCAGGGCTTGACGCGGATTTCTTTCGGGTTTGCATTTATACACTGAAAATCATACCTTTCCTACTGAAAAAATAGAAATATGCGGATTTTGCATATAAATAAATATTAAAGAATTGGGGGTTCCATAATGCAACTTGATAATGACACCTTAAGAAAGTTACTTGAACTTGATGACGAGAGCTTCAGGAGTATAATAAGAAAGATATCCATAGCTGCCGGCGCCGATCAGGCGAAAACAGAAGCGTTTGCAAGCGATGTCAGCGGAATTAAGCGCAGTCTCTCTAAAATGACACCGGCGCAGGCGGAAAAAATACTCAATACGGCAGGAAAGGAAAAAAGCGATGAAATTCTGCGCATTATAAAAGGGGGCAGATAAAATTGAACGAGGATATCTCCGAAAAAGTGAGAGCTTTGCTGGAAGATCCCGAGATGCTGGCGAAAATAGCTATGATAGCAAGCAGTCTCGGCGGCGGCAAATCAACGCCGAACGCACCTTCGGAGCAGCAGTATGAATCTCCTAAAGATAAGCCTGTAATTGAACAGCTCACCGCAGAGCAAAGCAGCGTTCCTCTTGCAAAAAGATTACCCGATCCTATAACGCTCCCTGCAGCACAAGACCCGAGGTTGTCGCTGTTGAATTCTCTCAAGCCCTTTTTACGGGAGGAACGACGATCAAAAATAGATAACCTGACAAAGGCGCTTTCGGTAACGAATCTTATGGGCAGTATGAGTAAAGATAAAAAAAAGTAAAAGCTTTTCCGATAATTTATTAAGAGAATCGCCATTGATCCAACGATAAATGGCATACCGTCTTTTGTTTATAGTTATGTCGTTGGAGAATAGGAATTTGCTATGTATAACAGAGATTTTGGCGGTGTCCGTTCTGACGGACAAATGAGGGAGTTCGAAAGCAATTGGAGAAAGCAACATTCCGAAAACGTAAGCACGGGCAATACATATTCGCAAAAAGCGGATAATCAACAAAGCGGCTATCCGCTAAAAAGCTTCAGTGACCGCAGCCGTAGATCTGAACCCCGTTATTATCAGGACCCGCCAAAGGACAGCTTTTATGAGGCTCCTCCGGAACAGGAGACATTCGAAGCTACACCACCACCGCCACCGCCGGCATCTAAGGGTTTGTTCGGCAGCCTTAATTTAGACTTCTTGAAAAAAATCGAGCTTGACGATCTGATTTTGATAGGCATTGGAATTCTATTGCTCTTGGATTCGGATGCCAATAACGATATGCTGATTATACTTATTGCGTTTATGCTTTTCTTTTAATCTTCCTCACTAACTTCCGAACCGCCGCCGGGTTCACTTTTTACGCGGCGGGCAGTAAGAAAATCGACGAAATCATTTACCGTTCTCCTGTCTTTTCCCGACAGCGAACGGTATTTTTCATAAAAACTTTCCGCCGGTGTCTGCGAGGCAGAGCGTATACTCATACTGTCTGCAGCGACAGCTCCTGCTGCAAACATAAAATCCTCCAGGTCCACATCGTTGAATGCATTCATGGCAATCTTGTGTATGAGCTTAGGACGGGGAGGGTTCTCCTGCGAGCTTTGAGCGAGTTTACGCATCTGTACATAGCTGATGTCGCAGTCAGAGGCGAACTGTCTCCAGCTTCGTACACCCTTTGCCTGTTCCAAAAGCATTGAAAATATTTTTTTGTTCCATTTGTTGTTTTTCATAATTATATGTGAGTTTCCTTGTATATTTATTTAACCATACCCGACTAAGCACCGAGCTTTTCGCGTATGGATTTGTTTATTTCCGTACGATTTTCTTTAACCGCGACATAATAGGTATAATTTCCGATTGTATCGATAATAACATTAGCAAAAGGTTCGGCATCGACCGACGGGTAGTTTCGGGCATGCTCGAGAATACGCTCTTTTCTTAATTTCAAAAAATCCGATACCATAGTATTATCATTGCTGTTAATGACCTTAAATATACCTATTTCTATGCGTAAATTGGTATCAAAATCCTCAATGTAAACGCAGTATTCCTCGATTTTTGTAAAGTTGGGAACATCCAGTACATTACCGTAATATGAGGAAATCAGGGCCTCGTCAAGATATTCACCCGCAACCGTTGATTCGCTTGTAAAGGTCTTTCCCTTGTTCAGTCCATTGGCGGCTTGAATATCCTTCACTATAGTCGTTACGCTGCCGACTTCGACACTACTCTTCGATTCCTCTTGTTTGCTTTCCCCGCAGGAGAACATAGACAAGGTAATAAAGGAAAAAAGAATTAAACAGATGATTTTTTTCATAAACAGCCTCCTATCCTTATATTATTCCTGTAAGGGCAGTACCGACCACCGTCGCATATGTTGAGTTGTCCGGAATTATAAAATTAACTCCGAACATTTTGCCCAAAGAAGCGAAGGAGCTCTTTGTCTGCGGTATTACCGACAGATTGCCCGTAAGTACAATATCCGAAAGATTTTTCTGCCGCGCAGAAAAGATTGACATCATCGCTATTGTCTCGAAAACGAGATTAATAATGCCGAGAGCGATATCCGCCTTGCTCGCAATATCGCTTACCTTGCCGAAGTTGGATGCGGTAGAACGCGCACTCAGGCTGGGACTTATCTCCCTTTCAGTAATATCCTGTATGTACAGGTCGATGTTTTCAAGATTGCCGTCTTTTGCAAGCTCGGCGATATGCTTTACATCCTGCATAGATAGAATCTTTTTCGAAAGACCGATCAGCGTACCTCCGCCGACTCCGGTTCCTCCGAGGTGGGCTGAGCCGTTTACGTTTGCGTGTATAATCGCCGTACCCGTTCCCATGCTGACTATTATCGCCTCATCAAGGCCGCTAAGATACAAGCCGCCTCTGCCGGTGGCATCAAATTCATTTACATGCACCGTTTTAAGACCGAAAATTGTCGAATCCAAAAAAGTCGCTCCGACTCCGGTAATCATTACCCGCTCGATACTCGAAAGCGAGATTCCGTTATCCAATGTAAACTTTCCGAACGCCCCGTAAACGGAGGCTACGGGATCAGCCGCTTTTACAAGCTGGGGATCCAAAAGTTTTCTCCCGTCAAAACCAACAATTTTAGTTGTGCTTCCTCCGACGTCGATTCCGATTATTATACTCATTCCGTACTTTACCCTTCTGTCAAATCTTTCTAATATTAAGTTTAGCCTTTTCCGGCTTGTTTGTCAATATGCAGCTCTGATTATATAATTATTTTAAAAATCTAATTTCCTCTTTAAAAAACAATACTAATATGTTATTATATATTAGTATTTATACGATTATGCGTATTATGGGGAGTGTGAAAGGGATGACGCCGGCTTATTACGGGTTCAACAGAATCGAGAAACAGCATTTTTTGCAGGTGCTTGAGAGCGGTACTGATGGCGTCTACTCACACGCATATATCATCGAGGGTGCATATGGTACAGGGAAAACCGATTTTGTGCTTTTTTGTGCTTCTGCGATTCTTTGTAGCGGTGTTGAACGCCCATGCGGAATATGTAATTCATGCAAAAAGGCTGCCTCTCTTTCTCATCCGGACATACATTTTTACGGAGGAGAGAGCGGAAAAGCGATTACAATGAGAGAGGTCAGGGAGCTGATCTCATCCTCGATTTTGATGCCAAATGACGGAGATAAAAAAATATATATAATAAAAGCCGCACATAAAATGCGTCCTGACACGCAGAATGCACTGCTCAAAATCCTTGAAGAACCGCCCGAATCAGTCATTGTTTTCCTGTTAACCGAGAAAAAGGAAGCCATGCTTCCGACTATACTGTCAAGATGCCGTGTAATTACGCTTCGCGGCGAAAGTGATGAAAAGGTACAGGAGTATTTACAAAACAAATACAAAACCGCTTCTCGGGAGGAGGTCTTGACAGCAGTAAGAGCCTCCGGCGGCAGTATCGGACAGGCAGAACTACTGATGAGCAGGGAAAAACTTGACGAAAGGAAAAAAGCATTTGATATTATGGATACGCTTTTTGAAGGCACAAAATCCGATTTTATAAAAATGATTGCGTCTGAAAAGCTGACAAGGGATAAACTGCTCGAGTTGATTGAGCTGCTCGAAAGAATGTTTGCGGATTTACTCGGATATAAATATAAAAGCCATCCGCTTGTTCTCTTAAGCGGTGAGGATGCCCAACGGTATGGCAGCAGTGTTACAAAAAGAGCTATCAGCCTTATGGGAGATGCGGTCACTTCTTGCAGAAGCTCGATTGAGCAAAGTGGAAACATCAATGCCGCTGTCACTAATTTGTGTATAAGATTATGGGAGTTAAAGGGATAAAACTGCAGTAAAAAACGAAAGGAATCATCGATTTATGGAAGATATACAAACAGATAAACAGACCTGCGAGATAGTCGGTGTTCGCTTTAAAAACGCCGGTAAGATTTATTATTTTTCACCGAATGGAATAATGTTTGAGCAGAACGACAAGGCAATAGTGGAGACGGTACGCGGGGTCGAATACGGCTATATAGCTATAACAAATAAGCATATATCGCAGGACGAGATAATTACACCCCTAAAACCCGTGCTGCGCAAAGCTACGGAGGATGATGAGAAGCAGAATGAATTAAACAAGCAGCTTGAGGAGAACGCAAAGGCTGTTTGGGTAGAAAAAGTTATAAAAAACGGGCTTGTAATGCAGCTCGTTGACGTTGAATATACCTTTGACAACGCAAAGCTTATTTTTTATTTTACCGCAGACGGACGGGTTGATTTCAGAGAGCTTGTAAAAGATCTCGCTGCAGTTTTCCGCACCAGAATAGAGCTTCGTCAGATCGGAGTTCGCGACGAGGCTAAGTTGTATGGCGGGCTCGGGGTATGCGGCAGACCGATCTGCTGCAAGACTTTCCTTTCGGATTTTGTACAGGTTTCGATAAAAATGGCAAAGGAGCAGAACCTGTCTTTATCCTCCACAAAAATCTCCGGTACTTGCGGCAGACTGATGTGCTGTCTCAGATATGAGCATGAGGTTTACGAAAAAGAATATGCGGACTATCCGAGGGTTGACAGTATCGTTGAGACGCCTGCCGGCAGAGGCGTTGTTGTCGAGAGTAATTTCCTGACAGGCAATATCAAAGTAAAAATGAACGGTGAGCAGGGTCTTATAAAGTCGTTTACAAAGAACGAACTTAAGGTTGTCGGCTTTATAAGAGTTAAGGACGAGGATTACGAGGAACTTAAAAATTTGGAGGAATAGCGCGGGAAGATTGCGTAAAACGATATGGTTTTTTCAACTCTTATATTTTTATTTGCATTTTTAGTAATAACGATAGCGATTTATTTTATAGTTCCCTTTAAATTCAGGAATCTGGTTCTGTTCGCGGTCAGTCTTGTTTTTTATGGATGGGGTGAACCGAGCTATATACTGCTGATGCTGTTTTCGATATTAACAGCATATGTGTTCGGCTTTTTCATAGCAAAATACAGGGATACTGACCAAAAAAAAGCTAAAAAATATCTCGCTGTATCGCTAATACTTAATTTATCATCCTTGTTGTTTTTTAAATACGCAAACTTCTTTTTGGAGAATCTTGCCGCCATACCGTTTCTTTCAGGTCTCTCTCCCATCGAGGGGCTCAGACTACCGGTTGGCATTTCGTTCTATACCTTTCAGATAATGTCTTATTCGATTGACCTTTACAGGAAAGATACCGGAGTTCAGAAAAATCTTATCTCTTTTGGTGCGTATGTTGTTCTGTTCCCGCAGCTTATCGCTGGTCCCATAGTAAGATACAGGGATATTGCCGATATGCTTACAGACAGAAAAGAGAGTTTCGATAAATTTGCTTCGGGTGTTATACGTTTCTGCGCCGGCCTTGCGAAAAAGGTTATTTTAGCGGATTCCGCTGCGGCGGTCGTAAAAACTTTCCGTGCCGCGAACGAGTACGAACCAAGTGTGCTTGGGGCATGGATCGTCGTGCTGGCGTTTACGTTTCAAATATATTTTGATTTTTCGGGCTATTCGGATATGGCAATAGGTTTGGGTAGGTTGTTTGACTTTGAATTCCTCGAGAACTTTGATTACCCATATATATCCCGCAGTATAACCGAATTCTGGCGGCGCTGGCATATATCGCTTTCCACATGGTTCAAGGAGTATGTTTACATACCTCTCGGCGGGAACCGTAAGGGGATTTTAAAACAATACCGCAACATAGCCATAGTATGGCTGCTCACCGGCTTATGGCACGGAGCGGCATGGAGTTTTATTATCTGGGGTGCATATTTCGGCATTATCCTGATGATTGAAAAAACATTCCTGCTTAAGCTGCTTGACAGGATACCCCGCGTTTTCGGACATATATACACCATACTGCTCATTATGTTCGGATGGCTTATCTTCTCATCAGAGAGTCTGCCCGAGATATGGCTCTATCTAAAAATGATGTTCGGTTCGGGTGCTTCGCTGGCTACCGATATGGTCATCTATGATTCAGTAAGGCTGATTCCAATGTTTGCAATCTGCATCGTCGGTTCAACTCCTCTGTTAAAAAAGCTATACGATTATATAATGGGAAAATATCATTTCGCCGCATATCTGAACCCGGTGTTGTCTTGCGGATCCCTGCTCTTATGCACAGCATACTTGGTGGATTCGACCTTCAGTCCGTTTCTGTACTATATTTTTTAAAGGAGGAGCAGAGATGAACAGAAAAGCAAATATCATCACTACAGTCGTTTTTGTCGGAATTATATTCTGTCTTTCGTTTATGTTTCTACTCAAAGAGGACGAGACCTTTTCGGAGCAGGAAAACCGCAGGCTCCAGACTATTCCCGAACTTAAATGGGATTCCTTGATTAGCGGCAAATACTCCGAGGAAATAAATAAATATTTTGCAGACCAGTTTCCGCTAAGGGATTTTTTCGTCGGTGTTAAGGGAATAAGCGAGCTTACCCTGCAAAAGGGTGAGAACAACAATGTACTTTTGGGTCAAGACGGTTTCCTTGCAGTAAGAGGTTTTACCGCATACGGAGGAATTGATTATTATAATAAGGACCTTGTTTCGGCTCATTTTCCGGCGGTAAAAAAGCTTCAGGAAACGCTTGAGGATAAAGGAAAAGATTTTGCGATTATTATCCCGCCTCGTACTATTGAGGTCGCATCATCTAAATTCGATTATCCCGAAAATAGCGCAGAACAACTCCTGAGCTTTATAAAAGAGGGCTTCAAGGATGTAGATTATATAGATATTCAACCCCTGCTAAAGGAAAAGCTCGACAACGGCGAGTATGTTTATTACAAGACCGATCATCACTATACCAGTCTCGGAGCATATTATGTCTATCGTGAGGTGATGAGGGAGTTCGGGCTTGAGGACAGTACAATTCCTCCCGAGGATTTTGATATTGAGCTTGCGAGCGACAGCTTTTACGGAACGACATGGTCTAAGGGCGGGTTTAAATTCGTTTCGCCGGACAGTATGCAATTCTGGCACTACAAATATGGTGACGAAAACGATTATACTACCAAAAACTACGCCAAATCCTTCGGTGGGTTTTACGACCGCTCGTTTTTGAAAAAAAAGGATAAATACTCAGCTTTCATAGGTGGAAACAGCAGCCTTACGACTATAACGAAAACAAGCGGGGAGAATGCCGGAAATCGACCCAGGCTGCTGCTTGTGAAGGATTCATTCGGATTAAGCCTTGCCCCGTTTTTAGCCCTGCACTTTGATCTCGAAATCGTCAACACAGAGGGTACAACGAACATAAGTGAAATGGCAGAAGAAAAGGAATGTGATTATGTTTTGATCGTATATAATACCGATAATTTTGTTAGCACCAGGGATTTATCATTAGTAAGGTAGAAAAAAAGCATAAAAATTGTTTAAAAGAGCGTGTAAAACGCTCTTTTTTATATCGTCGATTCAGTATTAAGCAGTATTAATATTAAGTTTTAATTAAAATTGAATAATATTGATAAAAATGTCGATTTATGTATTGACATATGATATATAAATACGTATAATATCAATAATATCCAAATATGCACTTATTATTCATCAATTATTTCAATTAAAAAACATATCTGCAACGGGGGTTTCTGACAGAAAGAGCCGGAGTGTAATTAAAACTCCGAACGATTGAAACATTCAACATTTTGAATTTTCATATTATCAGAAAACGAAGGGAAGGGTTTTATGAGAATTACGAGTAAGAAGGTAATCTCATTTTTTTGTGTGTTTTGTCTTTTTTCGCTGATTCTTTGCACAGGAGGTGGTTTACTGACTTCTTCGGCGGAGGTAGAGTGGGAGCGCGAATATTTTAAAACACAGACCGACTATTATGCCGGCGACAGTACAAAGGCAATTTCGGTGGAGGATTCGACCTTTGAGGATTGGAAGACAAAGGATTTGGTTAGGATAGATTCAGGAGAGAATCCCGAAAACTGGCAGCTTACCAGCGATTTGAAGGGGGTTGTATACAGCTATTCGTTCGCATGGAACGAAACTTATCTTTTTTACTACATAAAAATCGACATGGAAATGGTTTGCTTAAATAATAACTGTCCGAGGCTCTATCTGGATGTCTCTCCGGGCGGTCTTAATAAATTTACCGGGTTTGTGGAATTTAATTACGATAGCTTGTCAAGCAAAATGATAATTACAAGAGCGACATACGGTACAATTAAAAATAATGATTATACTAACTCAATAAAGTACCGATCTGCAGAGATTGACGGATGCACCCATATAGAAGCAGCTATTCCATGGTCAAAAATGGGAGAAGCAATATCGATAGAAACTTTAGAGCATATCACATATAATATGTATATAAGCAAAAAGGGTAGCGCATTGCTGCTCTTTCCGCAGGACACTTCAGTATGGACCCAGAACAATCAACCATGGTTAAAGTCTACTCATTACCTGAATCTGCACCTTTGTAAAGGAGTGCCGGTTTGCCAGCCGGCAACACCTACCCCACTTACTTTATCTGAGATACCCTCAGAGTCATTCATAGAGGTCAACAGTGCGCTTGGAAAAGTATATAGCGGTACGGCAGGTACTGATCCCGATTGGCAGGAGAGCAACGGAACGATACTGACGGAGGGCAGCTTCGGGAGCACGGGGAGCATTAACGGTTATAATATGGAGGGCTTTACGCAAACAGATATAGAAGATGAAGGCTGCATTTCCAAAATAGTCGATCTCGGAGAAAACGTAAGCGGACTGTATAAGTTCGGAGTCGGAACGGCACAAATCGCAACGGAGGGTATTGTTTTCCCCGGGGGAAGTTAAGGTTTACGCCTCTGTAAACGGTTTTCACTATCAATATTTGGGCAGTACTGAAGCGTTGGGACATGAGAGTTCCGGGGAGAGCGTAATAAAGGAAACAAGAAGAGAGGTGCTGACTCTCACAGAGGGAGTAGAAGCGAGATATATAAAATATAAAATCATTCCGCCGGAGGAAAGCTACAGTTTGATTGCCGTTTCAGAGTTGACCGCAATACACAACGTTACGGAAAACGGTGACCAGGAGACCAATCCTGTTTTATCTCTTGGTGCAAAGGTGAACAAGGAGATGAAGGGTTTACGTTTTGGTGCGAGGTTTACAAGGGATAAACTGAAACAGGTAGAAAGAATAGGAATGCTTGTTTATCCCACAGCAAAGCTCGGAGATAACACGCTCGACATGAATTATTATCATGCAAACGCTTATAGCGAAACAAACGAGGCAGGAGTAGTATATGTAAAAGCGGTTGCTATTTCAAAAAGCGATTTTGTCAAGGGCTACAGCTTTGAGGATTACGAAGCGTTCACATATTTTATATCTCTGCTCGACATACCGGACGATCAGCTCTCGACAAATATTACGGCTGTGCCTGTAATAGAATATGTGGATGGCAGCGTTTATTACGGGACGCCTCTTGTCAGGAATTACAATGAGGTTTTGGCGCTGACTGATGCTATTGAGGAGTAATAGGTATAAACAAAAAAAAGAGGGAGCCGATATGAAAAAAAAGTATTTTCCGCCGGAAATCGAGTTTATTGAATTTGATATTGAGGATATAATAACCGAATCGAGTCTCGCTGTCGAGCCGGGCGATAACGAGTTCAAGCCGCCTGACGGATGGTGGAAATAAACATCTGTATACGTAAAGCTGAAAATTTGCATTGACTTTTTTTCAAAAATGGTTATAATGTATTCACACAAACTGTTATGTGAGTAATTTATGAAAGGAAAATTTTGAATGAAAAAAATCGGCTTTAAACTCTTCACTTTGACAACAGTATGTCTGATGTTAATCTCGGTTGCATTCGTTGTACCCGTATTGGCGGAAGAAATCGAACCGGCGGATTCCATCTATGTTACTGTAGTCAACGCATCAGTTACCGCAGGTTCCGGCACTATTTTTACAAGTGATTTTAACGACACAAACACCATTACCACCAATGAAGCAAACTTAAAATGGGTTACGTTCTTTACTGCCAAGCCTACATCGGCAGAGAATGTATTCGAGGTTGTTGCTGTAGATGTCAACGCCGACGGACTACCTTATAACGAGATAACAATACCTGAGGGCGGGTTTATTTACACCGGTCACTGTGATGATCGCGACATGGAATCTGAAATCTATGTAAAATCATCCGCGAACCTAAAAGCAATCAGTAATCTGTCAGAAGGCGATCTCGTAACGGTTACCGGTGTTGATTTTACAACAGGCACAGTAGCCGCAGATGCCAATATCACAGCAGGTGCAAGCGATGTTTCCTTAGATGATATAACTTCAGAGGACACCTCCAAAGAGGAATCCAAACAAGAGTCCGATATCATTTCAACGGAGTCGGATAAAGATGGTAATTCTTCCGAGGTAAAAGATGACACCTCTAAAGAGGAATCAAGGGTAAACTCGGTGGATAATTCCGATGCTGAATCTGAGAAAAACAATACTATACTATATATTGGTTTGGGTGTTGCCGCTATTGTTCTGATAGCTGTAATCGCATATATTGCAACAAAAAAGAAGAAATAGTCAAAGATATTAAAAACTGATTTATAACAAAAAAGGCGGTTGCCAATGGGCACGCTCGATAACGAAGGTTTTATCCTAAATTATCGGGCGTGCCCATAGTGATGCTTGCTCTTCGGGCAAGTGATGTACGCTGACGCGTGTAATGCACCTTCGGTGTGATGCGCACTGCGGTGCGTGATAGGCAAGCATCGCATCACTTTTCGGCATCGCCGAAATTCATCACTGCACACAGTGTGTGCGACATCACATTTGCCGAAGGCAAACGCATTACTAAAATACAATCAGGACAAGCATTTTGTCAAAAAGAACGCAAAGGCACTTTTGACACACATTTTTGTGCTTCACAAGTGCCTGCTTTGTTTCAATTATAAAAAACTTCGTTACTGCGCCTCAACTAAACGGCATCCGCTCTTTTTTTGCTTTATAATTTTTTATTTTTCCCTTGCGGATATTTCCTTTTGAATAAGCTCCACAAAAGCGTCAACGGACATCTCACCCAAGTCGCCGCTTTTTCGGCTTCTTACGCCGACTGTTCCGTTAGATTTTTCCTTTTCGCCGATAACGAGCATATAAGGCAGCTTTTCGAGTTGAGCCTCGCGTATTTTGTAGCCCAATTTTTCGCTGCGGGTATCGTTGCTGACACGCAGTCCTGCGTTTTTCAGTCGGGCAAGAACACCTTCGGCATAATCGTTTTGAAAATCCGTTATCGGAATTACCCTTGCCTGCTCGGGAGCGAGCCATGTAGGCATCGCACCAGCGAACTTCTCTATAAGAAGCGCGAGAGTGCGCTCATAACAGCCGATGGAAGTACGGTGTATGACATAAGGATACTTTTTAATGTTGTCTTTATCAACATACTCCATACCGAAACGCTCCGCGAGCTGGAAATCGATTTGGATTGTGATAAGAGTGTCCTCCTTGCCGTGTACGTTCCTGATCTGTATGTCAAGTTTCGGACCGTAGAACGCCGCTTCTCCATCCGCTTCGTAATAGTCAATCCCAATGTTGTCAAGGATGCTGCGCATGGTTGACTGGACGGCCTCCCACTTATTGTGGTCGCCTATATACTTTTCCTTGTCGTTCTCGTCCCATTTTGAAAAGCGATATGATACATCCTCATCAAGTCCGAGAGTTTTCAACATATACTGTGCAAGATCGAGAGCGTCGGAAAATTCACCTTCAAGCTGTTCGGGAGTGCAGGCTATATGTCCCTCGGAAATGGTAAACTGACGCACTCTGATAAGACCGTGCATTTCACCGCTTGCCTCGTTGCGGAACAAAGTCGAGGTCTCGTTGTATCTTAAAGGCAGATCCTTATATGAACGGGTCTTTGTGAGGTATGCCTGAAACTGGAAAGGGCAGGTCATCGGCCGCAGTGCAAAAATCTCCGCTTCCGGGTTTTCAAACTCATCCGGATCTCCCATAATAAACATACCGTCACGATAATGATCCCAATGCCCGCTGACCTTATACAGATCTCTTTTTGCCATAAACGGTGTTTTTGTCTGTAAATAACCCCTGCGTTCCTCCTCGTCCTCAACAAAACGTTGTAGAGTACGCATTATTACCGTTCCTTTCGGGAGAATTATCGGCAATCCCTGACCGATCATATCCGAAGTGGTAAAATACTCAAGCTGGCGGCCTAATTTGTTGTGGTCTCGCTTCTTTGCCTCTTCAACCTCAGCGAGATATTTTTCAAGCTCATCCTGTGTTTTAAAGGCAGTTCCATATATTCGCTGAAGCATTTTGTTCTTCGAGTCGCCGCGCCAGTAAGCGCCGGTCGACTGAGTGAGCTTAAACGCTTTCAGCTTTTTTGTGTAGTTTAGGTGAGGACCCGAACAAAGATCCGTGAACTCCCCCTGCTTATAGAAGGAAATTTCAGCGTCCTCCGGCAACTCATTTATAAGCTCGATCTTATAAGGCTCATTCTTCATCAGTTCAAGAGCGTCTGGTCTTGTAAGCACGAACCTCTCGATTTTTAAATTTTCGCCCGTAATATTCTTCATTTCCTTTTCGATTCTGCCAAGAACCTCGGGAGTGAAGCTCACCTCGCAGTCGATGTCATAATAAAAGCCGTTTTCTATAGCAGGTCCAATGGCAAGCTTTGCTTCTGGGTAAAGACGCTTGACTGCCTGAGCGAGAATATGAGATGCCGTATGCCGCAGAATATGCAGCTCGTTAATTTGAGCGTTTTCCATCCGATAACTCCAGTCGATATTTTAATATTAATAACTGATAATACTCCCTAATATATGGTATGTCAACAAAAATGACAATAAAGTTACTATCGTTATTGCACTTTTTTATGATAAGTAATTATATATTTTTAATTTTACATTGTTTTCTTTTGCGAATAAATAATCCCCGCGCGCGCAAGTGCGCCGTATATAGGCTCAACGGTAAGAGTGGTGACACGTGCATTTTCAGTCAGCATTGGTTTAAGAATTTCCATAGTGATGGGATCTTTCGCGATCCCTCCTGCGAGAGAAACCTCATATATTCCGTCAAAGAACTGCCCTGCGGTGTTTATCAGCTCGGCAAGGTAACCGGTGTGCGACAGGAGAATTTCTCTTGCATAGCTGTCAGAATGCGCATATGCATCATAGACAAGAGGGGCGTATGTCGCTATATTGTTTTTTCCGCTTGATATAAGGGTTCCGAGACCTTCGATAAGGTCGAAACCTGCTTTCTTTTTTACGGATTCGGAAAGAAGGCTCTCTTCATCCCTACCGTCCATACTTCTAAGAGCATGGGATATTGCGGCTCTGCCAATCTCATAACCGCCTCCTAATAGGTCAAAAAGCCCGTATCCTCCGATCCGATGTAATAAATCGCCCTTTTTTACAAAACAAGAGGTTCCTGTACCGCAAATCACTCCGACACCGTCGCAATCAGGGAAGGCAGCGTACAGGATATTTACACCATCGTGATTAACCTCTGAAACAGATTTGGGATACTCCGCAACGATGGCGTAGTTAATCCTCTGTTTATAATCGTGCGCAGTCACACCGGCTATGCCGGTATATATCGCAGCTATATCGTTTCTGCAAACACCTGCTTTTTCAAGCAGCGTTTTATACCCGCTTAAAATCAAACATATTGTGCTTTCAATTCCAATGTCGTTAGGGTTAGAGCGCGGCAGCGTGGTTTCGCAAACAGTATTACCCTTTATATCCGTTAGCATAAATGCGGTTTTTGAACCTCCACCGTCCGCGCCTATTAAAAATTTTTTCATCGCTTATTTTCCTGATCCGATTAATTATTTTTTTATAATATCGCGAATTTCGGTCAGTGTTGCAAGTAGTTTTTCATCGTTTGTCGGTACGGGTTCTGTTGTTGCAGGTTCTTCATCCTTCTTTGAAAGCGAAGATAGTTTTTTCCGGAAGCCTATTGCCGCCTTTACAACGATAAACATACAAAATGCTATTATAAGGAAATCAATAATATACTTAATAAACATACCGTATCTGATCGCAACCTCAGCGGTGCCGGCGACGGCGTCCGCCTCGGTAATCACATACTTTAGATCCGAAAGATCTATGTTGCCGAAAAGTGCTCCGAGCAAGGGCATGATAATATCCGCCACAAGAGAAGAAATTATCGCTCTGAATGCGGTACCGATAACAACACCGACGGCAAGATCAAGTATATTACCTTGTGAGATAAATTCTTTGAATTCGCTTATGAAACTTTTTGCCTGTTTTTTCACTTTCATATTTTACTCCTCCATATCCAGATGTGATTATAAGCGATGAGTTTGATTTTTTACCCCTTTAAGGCGTTGTTGAGTTTTTTTAGAAGTTCATCGCAATCGACACCATGCACCTGGCAAGCTTCCTCAATGGTTTCACCTCTTGAAGCAGGGCAGCCAAGGCAGTGCATGCCTATCTCGAAAAAGTATTTGGCAAGATCAATATCCATTTCGAGCACATCACCAATCAAGGAATCCTTTTTTATTTTTTCCATAACCCTCTCTTTTCTCCGGCGGTATAGTTTTTTATTTAATTGCATTCTCCCGTCGGCGGGAACTGCAATCGATAGGTGTTATTTTTGCGCAGGTAAAAGGGATTTCTCTCTTTTTTTCGCTGTATATATATCAATCCAGAGCTTGATTAGCTGCAGTACTATAAAGTATCCCCCCGAAACCGCAAGGCTTATACATATCTGGAGAAGCGTAATATTCGTATAAGCGAAAGTCACCCTCAACGGTTCAAAAAGGAAAAGCAAAGCCATTATCGAAGCGGAAAACAACGCCGTTAAAATAAAAAGCGGATTACCGAACACCTTTTTCTTAAAAATGCTTGTACGGAATATATTTGTTTGGGCATACAGCAACAGTAATACTGTAAATCCTAATAAAGTTGCAGAGAAGCTCTTTGTAATACCGTATATAACCAGAAGCGAAACTGAAGCGCCTGACGAATATATAAGCGGGTTTAGAAAATCCGCAACTCTCGGTTTTGGCTTGTATTTCGGCAGCTTTTCCATAAGCAGTTTTCGGTTTGTCGGAGAAAAAGCAAGGCTTGCCGCAAAAAACAAGTTGAAAATAATACCACCGAACAATATCTCTTGTACCCGGAACGGAAGGGGTGTTCCGACTATCAGTGAAAACAAAGCAGTTAGAAACAGCACCGAAAAGCCGACCGTAAGATATTCGGCAACCGAATGAATACGGACGAATATCAGCCGCGCATTCTGCAGACAGTCTATTAATGTGTCAAAACCGCTTGACAACATAAGAACGTCAGCTGATTGCTTGAGCGTGTCGGGTGCGCTTTCGGGAACAAATGATACATCCGCCTCGTTCATCAGAACAAGCTCCTCAAGCCTCTCTGCGGTGGCACCTACGACTCGTTTGTCGTCTTTGCGGTATTTTAAAATCTGAAGCCATTCGCTGTCCGAAAAGTTAAGGAAAAGCTTATAATCGGGACAGTTAGCAATAAAAAGCCCTTTTTCGGTGGCATACATCTGTTCGGCGCTAACAACCTGCTGCTCCGTGGTTACGATACCTGCATTTTTAGCCATGTTGTATGCGGTATAGTAGCTGTCCGAGGAGGACACGACCGTCTCGATTCCTGCCTGATCGCATTTATAAACAGCTGAGGCGTTATCAACGTCTATCGCACTGTAAAGTGTAATAAATCCCTTGAACATCAGTCTCCGCTCAGCAGTAATATCCCTCAGGTTGTCTGCGGAGGTTTCTCCGGCAGCTATTGCTATGATATATCCCGATTCATGTGAATTTTGCTCAAGGGCAGTGAGTATTCGCCTGCGGGTTATCTGGCTCATTTTATAACCGGTTCCGTTAAGCTCGTAACCGGTACAGCGCGAGAGTATAAATTCGGGCGCTCCCTTGAGAACAACAATATTTCTTCCCTTGTACAGTATAAGAATCCTTGAAACCTCTCCCGAAAGGGAGTATTCCGTATCGATTTTAAAGAATTCAGCAAGCTCTTTGGGAACATCGTAGCCCTTTTCCGCAAGAAAAAGAGCGATGGCACAGTCATAGATTCTACCTTTGAAATCAGGAACATTTTTACGCTTTTTAGAATGATTGCTGAATTTTATATCCGAGCACGCGAGAGCAATATATAAAAGTTCTTTTGCCCTGTCAGTCATCTTTTTATCCGCTGCGAGGAAGTCATTGTCCGTGTAAATACCGCTTAAAGTCATTTTCTTAGGAGGGAAAGCGGTATTCTTGCTGCACATAATCGTGTTAATCTCACAAATCGCAGGGATACAGTTAAGGTTTTTAACCACCGTCCCTTTGGAAGACATCATTTTTACACCGTATCCGAAAGAAGCTGATGAAAGCGACAGCATACTGTCACATAATGAAACCGCGCCGATTGAAATTGATATAATAAAAAGCTCCGGGATGCTGCGTCCTGTAAGAGCACCGAGTAAAAGCAGAGTGAAACATGCGAATACTGCGGTGATTGAAAGATACTTGCTTGTCCTTTGTATATATTTAAGCATCAGGGGAAGGAAATCAGTTTTTTTCTCGTTAATGCGTCTTAACAGAGTATCCTTACCCGTATAACATACTATCGCACTTCCATACCCTCCGGTGACTATTGAACCGGCATAAACCATGTTCGGATAGACAAGCTCACCGTCGTTCGCAGCTATATAGATGGAATCCTTTAAGACGCTGCCCTTCTTGCCGCTTACAGGAGTTTCAAGCACTGCTAAAGCATTATCCTCAATCAGACGGGCATCGCAGGGAACCACCATACCTTCCGACAAGACTATTATATCTCCCGGAACAAGCCGCCTGCTGTCGGTAATATCCGTTATACCCTCCCGTGTTACGCTTGCTTTTATGGCTGAATATTTCCTCGGCACATTCAAAGCATTGGATGCACGGGATTCGAGAAGGGCATTGATAATTACAAGCAAGAATGTAACACCCGCCAATGCGAGGTATGTGTATTGACTTTCAAACACATACATAAGAAGAGAGCAGGCGATCAATAGCGGGCCTATCAAACCCTTGATCTGATTTTTTAAGCTCTGTTTGAATGTGAGTCTGAACTCGTTTGTAATTATGTTCGCACCGTGCCTTGAGATGCGCTTTTTTATCTGCTTGAGGTTTAATCCGCCGATTAAATCGGAATCCAGAAATTCAGCTACCTCAAACGGTTGCATCCCTGCGGGAAAGAATGAGCCGCTGTCATATTGTCTGCCGGAATCGGAGGTAACAGTGCGTATTTTATTGATGTCGCCGATATCTGATTTGTCGTCATATAGGGGTGACTCGTTGTGTAATGTCTTTCGGCGAGGGTTATCTACCGGTTTTTTAAGCGGCACTCTATCACCTCATGATTGCGGTTATTTGCTGGTAATTTCGATTTTATCTCCTTTTACGGTAATAAATACGTTGTCGAATGGGGCAAAAAACCGTTCTATAATCCTTGCTGCAAGCTGATCTTCAACGTCGGTCTGGATTAGACGGCGCAGATTGCGGGCACCGTATTTTTCGGAAAAACCTTTATTAACAAGATATTCGACGGTCTTGTCGTCGTAATCGAGTTTGATTTGTTTATCTGCGAGCACGCTTTGCAAATCACCGAGCATAATGCGGCATATAAACGAGAAATTCTCCTTTGTCAGGCGGTTGAACACCACTATTTCATCAACGCGGTTGATAAACTCGGGACGCAGGAAATCCTCAAGCGCTTTTTTTACCTTCTCCTCGTCGCTGTTCTTTGAAGATGCTGTAAAACCCGCAGTGGCAGAAAAGTCCTTGCTTCCGGCATTAGTTGTCATAATAATAACAGCGTTCTCAAAGTTGACCTCTTTACCGTGTGAATCGGTAATGCGGCCGTCGTCGAGAATTTGTAAAAGGATATTCAGAACATCGGGATGAGCTTTTTCTATCTCGTCGAACAATACTATAGAATAAGGCTTGCGGCGGATTTTCTCGGTTAGCTGACCGGCATCGTCATAGCCGATATAGCCGGGAGGTGAGCCTATGATTCTTGATACCGAATGCTTCTCCATGAACTCGCTCATATCAAGACGAATCAATGCGTCAGGAGTATCGAAAAGGTATTTTGCGAGCACTTTTACAAGCTCGGTTTTACCTACACCGGTTGAACCTGCAAAGATAAACGACACAGGCTTTTTCTTGTATGAAATACCCGCTCTGTTGCGCTTTATTGCTTTTGCCACCTTAGAGACTGCTTCATCCTGTCCGACTATGCGTTTCTTGATCTCGTTTTCGAGGCGCTCGATTTTCTGGAATTCGTTTTCATTAATGTTAGTTGCCGGGATTCCGGTCCATACCTCCACTACTTTTGCAAGGCTGAACTCATCCAGATAAAGATTGTCACGTTCTGCGGAAAGAGAATCGAAAAGTTGATTTTTCTGAAGCAGCTTTGTTTTAATGTCAGCTAAACGGGAATAATCGTTCTCTTCCATAGTCTCTTTGCTCTCAATCGCCTCTTTTTCGGTATTAAGAGTTTTTATCTCATCAGCTGTACGGTTGATGTTATCGACAACGGGAGAGTGCATAGCCATATAAGCGCATGCCTCATCCATAAGGTCTATCGCTTTATCCGGCAGGAAGCGGTCTGTTATATAACGCTCGGAAAGAGTAACCATCCTGCTTATCATTGAATCGGGTATTTTTACACCGTGAAAACTCTCATAATAGGATTTAATGCCCGTAAGAATCTCAATACTGTCCTCAATGGACGGCTCGTTAATCAAAACAGGTTGGAAACGCCTTTCGAGTGCGGCGTCATGCTCGATATACTTGCGGTATTCAACTAACGTGGTCGCGCCGATAAGCTGTATCTCACCCCTGCTCAACGCGGGTTTAAGGATATTTGCAGCGTTCATTCCGCCTTCAGCATTTCCTGCTCCGACTATGGAATGAATCTCATCTATTACCAGAATAATATTCCCGCTTTTTTTCGCATCCTCAATAAGACCCTTCATACGGTTCTCAAATTGGCCTCTGAACTGTGTACCCGCAACGACAGAGGTCATATCTACAAGCATAACCTCTTTTTCAAGAAGCTTATAAGGTACAGCTCTATTTACGATTTTTTGAGCGAGCGCCTCAGCGATAGCGGTTTTACCTACTCCAGGCTCGCCGATTAAGCAGGGATTATTCTTCTGGCGGCGCGTCAAAATATGAATTACTCTCTCAATCTCGTTTTCTCTGCCGACGATTCTATCCATTTTGCCTTGCCGTGCCTTTGCGGTCAGGTCTATGCAGAATTGGTCAAGAAATTTCCGTTTTTGCTTCTTCTCGTCTTTAACGTTTCCATCCTGACGTCCGGTCTGTTCTTTATACGGAACGGGCTGCTGATTAGGATTTCCCGACAGCATGACATTAAGATCAATTGCCGGAGCTCTGCCCTCGTCGTTTTCTTCCTCGTTTTCGTCAAGTTGCGGCATAAGCTCGGACATCTCCTCGCTCATGGCGTCAAACTCCTCCTCGCTCATACCCATTCTTTTGATAATATCGTCGACCGGCTTGATTCCGAGCTCTTTAGCGCATTTAAGGCAATAGCCCTCGCTGATCGCTCTGCCGAACTCGTTTTTAGTTACATATATGACCGCAACGCGTGTTTTGCAGCGGCTGCACTTTTTTATTAGCATATAGGGACTCCTTCACTGGGGTGAACCGAAATTTATTTTTTCTTTTTAGAGGGAAATTTTATCCCGTAAACTCCACGGAATACTTTGAAATAATACAGGAGAAGAGCTGATATTAAAACTGCAACCAAAAGTATGCCCAGTATTATGTTCAAAGTCATATTTTCACTGTAGAAAATCAGAATAGTCGTGATACAGAAAAAAGCTACAGTTGCGGCTTTTCCGTACCAGTTGGAAACCACTATCGTATGTTTCTTTCGTATCACTATGCATGCACCGATTATCATCGCACTTTCCTTAAGAAGGAATAAAACAGCGATTCCGATAAAAAACATACTTTTATTGTTGTTAATATTATCAATCGCAAGGCTGCATATTACAGCGCCCTGCATAAGCTTATCTGCGAGAGGATCGAGTATTTTTCCGGCAGCAGTTATCCAGTTATATTTCCTTGCAAGATATCCGTCAAGTATGTCAGTTGCGCTCGCTATAGCAAAAACAAAAGCAGCAGTAATTTTGAAGTCGTTAAAAAACAAATATATGAACACAGGTACCAACAGAAGTCTGATGACAGATAATATGTTCGGAATATTCTTTTTCATCCTAAATGCACATTGTTCATTCCGCTATTTCTAAATGAACGTTGTTCCTTCCTCTCAGTATTTTATACATCATAGGTCTTTCTAAACCAAGAAATTAAATATGTTGAAATCGTAAAATAATTTAAACAGCAGGGTTTTTTCGGTGTTAATCGCATCAAACGCGCCGATGTCGAGCGTTTGACCATAGGGCAACAATATCTTGACCAAGGCCACAAACAGATAGATACGCACCAAAGCGAGTATAATTCCCAGAATAACTCCGAGAAGTGTATTTGCTGTTTTGAGCACCGGTAGCTTGAGTATCTTGTCGAGAATACAAGTCACAATCTTCAATAATATGAGAGAACCGAAAAAGAGCAGGCATACAACGAGGGCGGTGATTAGTGCATTTACTATCGGTGCGGCAATATAGTCTATCAGCTTCTCTTTCAGGTCTGCGCCCTCTTCGGTCTTCCATTCGTCAATCCTTTTCTGCAGGTCCTCGCGTTTTATTCCGGCATTGTCAAGGATTTCAAAAAAGCCGTCAGCACCGCTTTCCTTTTCCAACAACGCATCTATGTCTGCGCTGTTGTCCGCATTGTTTTCAGACATTATCGAATCGAGAGCCGTTTCGACATGTTCTCTTATACTGTTTACCGCCGAGGTTTCCATAAATGCGTTTTTTACGGGAGAAAAAAGGGTTACGGTTATAACCAGTGCGATAAGAAAAGAAGAAGCGGACAGCAATGTTTTGACAAATCCGTTCCTTGCAGCAAAATAAATCGTTAACGATGCAATGACCACAATGATAATATCAAGTATAGCGTTCATATAGGATACCGTACCTTTCTCCGGTGTTAATACCGAATTTATGAATCAGGAGGAATGCTTTTTATCCGCCGACCCCGGCATTTTTAAAATACTCTGCTTTATTATCGGAAAAAAGAACTATGCTTTCATTGTCAAGGATAATATCCCGGAATTCGTTATCCACGACGGTCATTTTATCCTCATCTTTTCCGGAGAGATCCACCATCGAAAGCGCACCGTGTGTAAGCACATACAAATTGTCCGCGTATATTTTTTTATCCAGCAACGCACCCTCGTATCTTCTGACAGCGACCAGGGTTCCGTCCTTCGCATATACATCAAGCTCAGTCCCGGCAGAGAGTCCAATGGTATTGTAGGTTATTATAGCATAATTATTACAAAATTCATAGCCCAAAAGCGATTTTTCTCCAAAAATTATTTCGTCGGAGGCTATATTTTCGGAGGAATAAAACCTAAGTGATTTACTTGTTAATACAGCATATGATCCATCCGACATATAGCTCACCTGTAGCGGCAGCTCATCGTTGAATTCCGCTTGAAAAACCGGTTCCTCTTTATCCACCGAAAACTTCATAAGCAGCGTGACTATTTCCCCCGATTTAGAATAATGCAGCAGAGTGACGGCTTCTTTTCCGTCTGCAGAGAGCGATATACAATCTATATACTTTTCTGCGGAAAAATATTTATAAATCACTCTGTAATATTCGTCATACACATAAAACGAGTTTCTGTAGCCTTTTGCCGATGTAACTACGGCAAAACCGCCATTTTCACTTACCGAAACCCCGTAGATCGGATAACCGAAGGTTTCGGAATAGAGCAGGGAATAAGAGCTGAAAATACGCAGCTCACTGCCGCCGATATCATAAGTGTATATGTTTTTGTTGTTAGAAAGCATCCTTGGATAGTCATATTTAAAAGAAGAGCTTAAAAGCTTTTTTCCGTTAAAGCTGTAAACCTTCAAGCCGCTGTTATTTAGTACGGCGAGGTCTCCTCTCATTAACGCGCCTGCGTTTTCCGAATCGCTGTCAAAATAAACGACCGAAGCGGTTTCCTCGACCGTTTCCGCGCCGAAGTCGGCAAACTTTAGCATATAGCGGAAGTTTTCTATCGTCAGCTCTTCTTTGTTTGCCGAAAAGGAAAAGAGAACAAAGCTGCCGATAAGCATAATGCAGATAAATTTTGCAAGGGTTGTGCGGCGTGCAAGCTTAATATAGTATTCCTCGACCGTGGGAACACTGTTTTGAGCTTTTTTCTTTTTCTTGTCGGTGAATATCGAAAAAGCACCCATCGCCGTTTTTCTCCTTTATATCAATAAAAAATCCTGTTAAGGTACAATCCCGAGGCGGGCAGCGTAACGCCTGCTTCAGAGCGGTTTTTTGCGGCAATAATGTCGCATACAGGCAAAACTATTCTTCCGGAAATAATCTGCAGAACGGTTCCGCACATAATTCTTACCATGTTGTATAAAAACCCATCTGCAGCCACAATAAGGTTTACAAAATCGCCGTCACGCTCCGCTTTAAAATAAAAAACCTCGCGTACAGTATCCTTGATTTTGCTGTGAGCCGCCATAAATGAGGAAAAATCATGATGTCCTACAAAGCAGCTTGCAATTAAATCCGCTTTCTCAACATCGATTTTTTTTGGATAATGGTAGGCGGTTTCGGCATAAAACGGGTTGTGTATCCGGCTGTTCCATATTCGATAAATATATTCCTTACCCTTTGCGGAATATCTTGCATGGAAGCTGTCCTCTGCCACCCTTGCAGCGGTTACTGCAATATCTTTCGGAAGATGGGAGTTTATTGCCAACGGGAGCTTACAGGTGTCTATTTCCATTGTTGATTTAATATTGCATACATATTCGTTTGCGTGGACACCCGAGTCTGTTCGGCTACAGCCGGTAAGATTCAATCTCGTGCCGAAAACACCCTCAATCGCATCCTGTACGACTTCCTGTACACTCAAAGCGTTTTTCTGTACCTGCCAGCCGCAATATTTTGTGCCCTTAAAAGAAAGGGTTAATGCATAATTTATCATGGTCATATTAATCGCAGCGTATCTATATAATAGACTGAAACGCACAGGCTTATCATAATAATTAAGAAAACATAATCGGATGGATGTGATTTCATCTGCTTCATTTTTGTCCTTCCCTCTCCGCCTTTGTAGCATCTGCACTCCATAGCCTCAGCAAGCTCGTCTGCGCGCCTGAAAGCCGAAACGAACAGAGGTATTAAAATCGGGATAAGAGCTTTTGCGCGTTTTAACAGGCTTCCCGTCTCAAAATCGGCACCTCTTGCTTTTTGAGCGGAGATGATTTTATCTGTCTCCTCTATGAGCGTTGGAATAAAACGAAGAGCAATCGTCATCATCATAGCGAATTCATGTACAGGAACTTTTATTTTTTTCAGCGGCGAGAGCAGTCTTTCGATCGCATCCGTAAGCTCCAAAGGAGAGGTGGTATAAGTAAGCAGCACGCTTGTTCCGGCGATCAACGAAATAAGCCGGATCATCATCAGAGCGGCATTAATAAGTCCCTCTTTATAGATATGGATAAATCGCCACTCGAAAACAGGAGTTTCTCCGGAAACGAAAAATATGTTTATTACAGCGGTAAATATCAGTATAAATGCAAGTGGTTTTAACGATTTTGCAATAATTCTCAAGTTTATTTGTGAAGCCATTACTAGGGCGAACGTAACCAGGGCGATGAATATAACGCCGGTTATCGATTTTGCCGCCAGTACCATAATCAGGTAAACGACTAAAATTATAAGCTTGATTCTTGGGTCTGTTCTATGGAGAAGCGACTTGCCCGGAAAGAACTGACCTAGGGTGATATCTTTGAGCATCTTATAAAATCCGATCTTTGGTAAATATTCGCGTTACTGACTTTTGGTTAGAAAAAGGAGCTTTTCTATTTCTTTTTTTGCATATTTAACAGTATAAACATCCGTGTTTTCAGTAAGATCACGCTTTTTAAGCTCTATAAAAAGCTTTGTAATCTGCGGAAGGTCAAGCGATGCGTCGAATAACTTTTCCGCCTGCATAAATATCTCACCTACCGTGCCGTACATATATACTTTACCGTCCTTTAGTACAAGAATTCGGTCGCAGTATTTTGCAATATCCTCCATGCTGTGCGATATCAGAAGAAGGGTATTGCTTTTTTCTTTCTGGTATTTGATCAGTCCGCCGAGTATTTCCTCTCGCCCGAGAGGGTCGAGACCGGCAGTAGGTTCATCAAGCACCAACACTTTGGGATCCATGGCGATAACCCCGGCAATAGCGGCACGACGTTTTTGACCTCCCGAAAGCTCGAAGGGAGACTTTTTCTCACACGGGCATCGATTTCACTCTCTTCAAGTCCCATATTTTTAGGTCCGAAGGCGATATCCTTGTAAACTGTTTCATCAAACAGCTGGTATTCAGGATATTGAAAGGCTATACCGACCTTAGCGCGAACCCTGCCGATTTCTCTGGGCTTTTCCCAAATATCAGTTTCTTCAAGCAGAATTTTCCCGCTCGTCGGTTTTAAAATACCGTTTGAGAGCATAACCATAGTGCTTTTTCCGCTGCCTGTATGCCCAATTATACCTATTACCTGACCGGCGGGAAAATCGACGGAAATGCTGTCAAGTGCCACCTTACGAAACGGAGTGCCCTCGCCGTAAATGACCGAAACATCAATAAAACGCAAAGCCATCATGTGCCGCTCACTCCTTTTTTTAGCCCGGCGGCCTTTTTTTCAATAACATCAGCTGCCTGCATAGTGTGCAGAACACCTTTCGGAAAATCATATCCGTCCGAATCAAGAAGATACAGCAGTTCGGTAACCTGCGGCACCGAAAGTGATACGCTTTTCAGCTTTTCCACCTGAGAAAAAATCTCCTCCGGGGTTCCGTCAAGAAAGACCTCTCCCTTATTTAAAACGATGACTCTGTCGGCTTCAATCGCTTCGTTCATATAGTGGGTTATTGTGATTACCGTAATGCCTTTTTCCTTGTTCAGCTTTTTCATGGCAGTCGTAATATCTTTGCGTCCCGTAGGGTCGAGCATCGCAGTGGCTTCATCGAATATTATGCAGCTCGGACTCATCGCCAGTACACCCGCTATTGCAACACGTTGCTTCTGACCTCCGGATAGTTTATATGTTGAATGAAGCGCGTATTCCTCCATACCCACGGTTTTTAAGCAATCATCCACTATTTTTCTTATTTTTGAAGGCTCAACACCGAGATTCTCAGGAGCAAAGGCGACGTCCTCCTCGACAACACTTGCAACTATCTGATTGTCGGGATTTTGAAAAACCATACCGCAGGATTCCCTGATCTTATAAATATCCCGCTCGCTGTTCGTCATATATCCGCCAACGCTTACACTGCCCGAAGTGGGCTGCAAAATGCCGCATATCAGCTTGGCAAGGGTACTCTTGCCGCTTCCGTTGTGACCGAGGACGGAGGTGTAGCTGCCCTTTTCTATCTCAAGCGATATGTTTTTAATAACCTCAGGTTCGCCCTCTTTATATTTAAATGATAAATTCTCTGTTTTTATAAATGTCATTAAAATTACCGTTTTTCTAATTAAATTTTAGATGAAGTCCAGCGTGAAGATGCTCCGCAGGGGAGTGCTGTGCCGCTGCTTTCAACCGGTATACCGAGCTCATCACTCTCAACATATCCTCCGAATCTGCGCACAATATTGTTATGCAGGATATATCCGTTTGTCGAAGCGGAAAGTCCCGTAGTGTAGGAGTTAAGCAGCACGAACAGCGGTTGAACCGATAATACTCCGGTTATTGTTGTAATAAGGTTGTCAAGACTTTCTTCAATAACCCACCGTTCACCGTTCGGACCTCTCCCGAAGGAGGGAGGGTCTAATATCACAGCATCGTAACGGTTGCCGCGACGGATTTCCCGCTCCACGAATTTGATGCAGTCATCAACGATATAGCGAATGCGGTCGGACGGAATACCCGATAAAGCAGCATTCTGCTTTGCTTTGCCGACCATTCCCTTTGAGGCATCTACATGGCATACTTCCGCTCCTGCCTTTGCCGCAGCGACGGAAGCACCGCCTGTATAGGCGAAAAGGTTTAAAAGCTTTACACGCCTGCCGCAATTTTTTATCAACGGCATGAACCAATCCCAATTTGCCGCCTGTTCGGGGAAAAGCCCGGTGTGCTTAAATCCCATAGGCGTAATCTCAAAGGTCATCTCGCCATATGAAATTTTCCAAGATTCGGGAATATCCTTTTTAACCCAGCTTCCACCGCCCTCTTTTGAGCGCTTGTATATGGCATCGGCTCGGTTCCAAAGCGGGTTTTTTCTTCCGCTTTTCCAAATTATCTGCGGGTCGGGCCGGATTAGTATTTTTCCTCCCCAGCTCTCAAGCCGCTCTCCGTCATCCGCATCTATTAGCTTGTAATCCTGCCATTTGTCTGCGATATACATTTTTACTCCTGTTTAAAAATCCAGCTTCATCTGACTCGTTTCAGGTGCTTCCGGTATATTTATACCCAGATGACGGTACGCTCCGGGGGTTGCACAGCGTCCTCTCGATGTGCGGTTAATAAATCCGAGCTGTAAAAGATAAGGCTCATACACATCCTCAAGCGTAATCGATTCCTCTCCGATTATTGCAGCGAGCGTATCTAAGCCGACGGGACCTCCGCCAAAGGATTTTATAATCGCGGCAAGCATTCTGCGGTCTATGGAATCAAGTCCGAGCTCGTCTATGTCAAGGCTTTTAAGGGCAAAATCCGAAATATATTTATCTATGCAGCCGTTGCCTTTAACGGTTGCGAAATCACGCACTCTTTTAAGAAAACGGTTCGCTATTCTCGGTGTCCCTCTTGAACGGCGGGCTATCTCAAAAGCTCCCTCTTCTTTTATAGGGGTTTCAAGTATTCCCGCACTGCGGGTGACAATTGTAGCGAGCTGCTCGGGAGTATACAACTCAAGACGGAACATCATACCGAACCTGTCCCTGAGCGGAGAGGAGAGCTGTCCGGCTCTTGTCGTCGCTCCGATTAAAGTGAACGGTTTGAGCGGAATTCTTATCGAGCGAGCAGAGGGGCCCTTGCCCATCATCAAGTCCAGAGCAAAGTCCTCCATTGCAGGATATAGAACCTCCTCGACCTGTCTTGGCAGCCGATGTATCTCGTCAATAAAAAGGATATCGTTACGTTCGAGTGTCGTCAAAAGAGCTGCGAGATCGCCTGCCTTTTCAATCGCGGGACCGCTGGTTATTTTAAGGTTTACACCGAGCTCAGCGGCTATAATATGTGACAGGGTGGTTTTGCCCAGTCCCGGCGGACCGTGCAAAAGAACATGGTCTAAACAGTCTCCGCGGGTTTTTGCCGCCTCGATAAAAATACTTAGATTCTCTTTGATTTTTTCCTGACCAATATATTCGGAAAGGGTTTTTGGGCGCAGAGATATCTCTGTCTCAATATCAGCTTCCATAAACTCGCTTGCCGTGATTCTGCTCTCAAAATCAAATTCAAATCCGCTGTCCCCGGTTTTTGTGTTAATTGGCATTATGAAACCTTCCTCCCTTTCCGCCGTCAGCGTTTGTTTTTATTTACTGCCTAAAACCTTCAGTGTCTGCCGAATAATCTCCTCAAGCGGCTGATTGGAATCAACCTTTGCCATTGCCTGCGAAATCTGGGATTTCGAAAAACCGTATACGGAGAGCGTATCCACAACAGCGGACATAGGGGACGAAGCGGCGGAGGATGATTGAAACTCTGACGAGGGAAACTCCTTCGCGAGCTTATCCTTTAGCTCTATAATTACTTTCTGTGCCGTTTTAAGCCCTACTCCCTGTGCCTGCGCTATCATACGCGCGTCACCGTTTGCGAGCGCAAGCGCAAAGCTATCAGTGGTAAGCGTGCTCAAAATTGACATCGCTGCCTTGGGGCCAATCCCCGAGACAGAAATCAGATGCTTAAAAACCGATAATTCCTCGCTTTCAAAAAAACCATAAAGGTTAAGAGCATCTTCCTTGACGTTCAGGTGAGTGTATAAAGTTGCTTCCTTTTGCAAAAGGTTTGTCAGCTTCGAGTAGGTGTTTAGAGAAACGAATAGCTTATAACCGATTCCACCTGCATCCAAAACCGCATATTCGTTAGTGAGGACTGTAAGGGTGCCCTTTATATAACTATACATAAAAACTCCTTTATTATGTTGACATATCTATATTTTATAACAGCTATTCATCGCATAATTTGCATGACAGATAGCGACGGCAAGCGCATCGGCGGTATCATCTGGCTTGGGTTCACTCTCTAACTTTAAGAGTAGCTTCGTCATATACATAATCTGCTGCTTCTCAGCTCTTCCGTAGCCGACAACGGAGCTTTTTATCTGAAGCGGGGTGTATTCGTAAATATCCACGTCCTGCTTTCTTGCGGCAAGAAGTATAACGCCGCGTGCCTGGCTGACATCTACAGCAGTTTTGACATTTTTATTGAAAAAAATTTCCTCTATTGCCATACAGTCAGGTCTGTGCCGTACGATAATTTCAAAGATACCGTCATATATTTGCATCAGACGGTTTTCGAGAAGCTGATGTGGTTTTGTTATTATCGCACCGTATTCGATTGCGTTGAATCTTCCGCTTTCGGATGAAATAACTCCGTATCCGATCGTGGCGATTCCCGGATCAACACCCAAAATTATCATTAACGACAAGTTCCTTTTTTCATGTAATTCATTCAAAGTATTATATAACACTGTATTTTATCATATATTACGGGTATAGTCAATAAGAATTGGAGCTGTGCTTTTCTTAAAACAAAAAAATAAAGAAATTCGGTAAAAGGTATTGTAAAAATAGAAAAAATGCTTTATTATAATTTAAAAATGGAAATTTGTATTCTGGAGGAACAATTCAATGCTTGAGAAAATCAAAGAAATTATTTCAAAGCAGCTGAGGATAGAGGTCAGCACTATTTCAAAGGATTCCAATATAATCGAGGATCTCGGTGCAGATTCGCTTGACCTGGTGGAAATGCTTATGTCCATAGAGGATAATTTGGGCATAGTGGTTTCTGACGACGATGCTGCCGATCTTAAAACAGTTGGCGATGTTGCGAGATTTTTAGAAAAAGTCGCAGGATGAGCAAATATCATACCGTGCTGTTTGACCTTGACGGAACATTGCTTGACACTCTCGGCGACTTAACCGACGGGGTCAATTATGTACTATCAAGGTTTTCCTTTGAAAAAAGGACAAAAGAAGAGGTTCGCTCCTTTATAGGGAACGGAATCCCAACACTTCTCCGCCGCTCGCTCCCCGCCGGTATAAACGATACGCTGCATTCCGAGGCGGTAAAAGCGTTCGGGGAATATTACGGAAAAAACTTAATGAACATGACGCGCCCGTATCCAGGCATACCGGAACTTTTGGATTCACTCAGCGCATACGGATATAAAATAGGCGTAGTTTCAAATAAAAAAAGTGACGCAGTCAGAGAACTCTGCGCCTATTTTTTTAACAAGATTGATATCGCACTCGGTGCGGACGGGGAGCATACCCGAAAACCCTCTCCGAATCTGGTTTTTGAAGCGTTAAGTTTGCTTGATTCAGATAAAAACAGCGCTGTTTTCGTCGGAGACAGCGATGTTGATATAATGACTGCAAAAAATGCCGGAATTGATATAATCTGCGTCGGCTGGGGATACAGGGACACCGGATTCTTAAAGTCATGGGGTGCAAAAGCGGTTGTTTCAGACACTTCATCGCTTCTTGAGCTATTGACAACGTAAGGAAAAATAATATAATATATAGTGGTAATCGTTTTTTTGTTTATACCAAAAGGGATAGTGAAAAAGATGAAGCGAGGCTCGGAGAAAACTGAACAAAAAAAAATACATAAGCTCACTCCCGCTCAGATACTGATATTGGGCTTTTTTCTGGTTATTACTGCCGGTGCCCTTTTGCTCATGCTACCGGTTTCATCTGCAGAGGGTGAGTTTACTCCTCCGAACACCGCATTCTTTACCGCTACAAGTGCGACCTGTGTAACAGGACTGATCACTGTTGACACCGGCATATACTGGTCCGGATTCGGACGTGCTGTTATACTGCTTCTAATACAAATAGGCGGACTCGGCTTCATGTCTATGGCGATGATGTTCAGTATGCTGTTAAAACGTAGGGTTTCGCCTATGGAACGAGTTGTTTTCGTCCAGTCGATGAATCTTTTCTCGGGCGAGAGGATGTTTTCGTTCATAAAAAAAATGCTCGTCTTCACCTTTGCTTTTGAGGGCACGGGTGCAGTTTTGCTCTCTGTTAAATTTGTTCCCGAGTTCGGTTTTTGGAGCGGAATTTCAAAAGGTATTTTTCATTCAGTAAGCGCATTCTGCAACGCGGGATTTGATATATTGGGTAAATCATACGGATCTTTTACCAGCATAGAGCATTTTGCAGACGATTTTTATGTTAATGCTGTAATCGGAGCATTGATTGTATGCGGCGGTCTTGGGTTCCTTGTCTGGAGCGATATAATAAAATCGATCAAGGAGCGAAAAAGGCTTATGCTCTACTCAAAAATGGTGCTTGTCATAAGCGGATTGCTTATCGCTGTCGGAACCGCTGTATTCCTTGTCTATGAGTGGAATAACCCCGAAACAATGGGCGACGCTTCACCGGGCGGCAAGCTACTCAGAGCATCTTTTATGTCGGTGACCTGCAGAACAGCGGGGTATGCTACAATGCCATTGGGAGGCCTGAGTGGGGCATCAAAGGTCTTTGCAATGCTACTTATGTTTATAGGCGGCTCGTCAGGCTCCTGCGCGGGAGGCATAAAGACAGTCACAGCGGGGATAATATTAGTTTCTCTTTTTCAGATAATAAAAGGCAATAAGGATATAAATATACGCAAACACAGAATAGAAAGCGGCGTTGTTACACGTGCGTTCGTGCTACTCCTTACAGCCGGAATAGCAATACTCTCGTCGTGCTTTTTATTAAGTCTTACCGAAAATGCCGAATTCATTGACCTTTCCTTTGAGGCGTTCTCCGCTTTCGGAACGGTTGGGCTGACAACCGGAATAACACCCACTCTTTCTGTTTTAGGACAGGTAATTATTATGGCTCTTATGTTTTTCGGAAGGGTAGGCATAATAACCATTACCTATGTCATTTTATTAGGTATAAATAAGGAAAAAATCGAGGTAAAATATCCCAAAGCGAATATTTTGATAGGTTAATAAACATAATTAAAGAGGTTGGATAAATGAAAAGCTTTTGTATTATAGGACTCGGGAATTTCGGAAAAACCCTTGCCCTTACACTTATCAGGAACGGGCATCAGGTAATGGTTATTGATCAGAACGAGGAAGAAATAGACGAAATAGGTGACCTGATGACCTCTGCTATTTGCGGAGATGCCACGAACGAGGGTGTTTTACGCTCGGCGGGAATCAATAACTATGATTGCTGTATCGTATGCCTGAAAGACAATATGCAGGACAGTATTCTTACGACGCTGATTCTAAAGGAAATGGGTGCAAATAAAATAGTTGCCCGTGCGACAAGCGAGCGGCACAAGAAGGTATTGACTAAATTAGGCGCGGATATTGTCGTTTTCCCCGAAAAAGATATGGGGATGCGGTTAGCGCTTACGCTCTCGAAAAATGATGTTCTTGAGTACTTCAACCTTTCTGACAAATACTCTATCGCAGAGATTATGGTGCCAAAACGCTGGGTTGGAATGAGCATCCGCGAGCTGGATGTACGTAAAAAATACGGAATAAACATTATTGCGACCTGCGATGCCGATAATGAAAATTTTGAGATTTTCAACACTCCCGAAAGGCTGTTCAGAGCGGACGAAAAGGTTGTTATCGTCGGCAATAATGAAAGCATCGAAAAAATAGCTGATAAATAGTTAGTCATTTTAATTAAATAAAACTTGAGAGGTCATTCATATGAAAGCGATTACAAACGGTAGAATTATCCTTAAAGACAAGGTGCTTGCGGGCAAAGCGTTGTTATTTGAGAACCAAATTATCGATATAATCGACAACGACAGAGTTCCCGCCGGAATTGATGTTATTGATGCAAAGGGTGCGTATGTTGCCCCCGGGCTTATCGATATACATATTCATGGTTATCTCGGTGAGGACACTTCTGACTGCAGGCCTGAAGGCATAAAAATCATGTCTGAGGGACTTGTAAAAAAAGGCGTTACGGGTTGGCTGCCTACTACGGTTACTATTCCACGTGAGGATTTATATAAAGCCGCCGATATTATCCGTTCGCTCAGGGAAGAGAGCAAAACCTGGAAAGGCTCAACCGTGCTCGGCATGAACGCAGAGGGGCCATATGTGAACCCTAAAAAAAAGGGTGCACAAAACGAGGCATACATTCAAAAGCCCGATGCTGCCGCTATTATTGAAAACTCCGATGTTATAAAAATAGTTACTCTTGCTCCCGAAATGGACAGTGATTTTACCGAAATAAAAAAGATTGTCAGAAGCTGCGATACCGTGGTTTCAATGGGTCATACCGAGGCGACCTTCGAGCAGGCATGCGAGGCAATCACGGCGGGGGTAAAGCAGGCAACGCACCTTTTTAACGCTATGACGGCTTTGGGACACCGTGCACCCGGCGTTGTCGGAGCGGCTCTTTGCAACGATGTTTATACAGAGCTTATCTGTGATACCTTTCATATCCATCCGGCTCTTTATTCACTTGTCTACAAGATAAAAAAGGATAAACTGATAATAATTACCGACTGCCTGAGATCCGGAGGACTTTCGGACGGCGAATATACTCTCGGCGGACAGAAAATTATACTTAAAGGAATAGAATGCAGGCTTGAGGATGGCACTATAGCAGGAAGCGTGCTTACCTTAAACAAAGGAGTATATAACGTAATCGTGAATTCCGACTTGACGGTTCCCCAAGCGGTGGCATGCGCCTCTCTTAATCCCGCAACGGCTATCGGCGTTGCGGCCAGGAAGGGCTCTATCGAAATCGGCAAGGATGCTGACATTATTATCGCAGATGAAAAGTTCGATATAATCAAAACAATAATTGGAGGTAGCGTACGCTATGAAGCTTAAAGTAAATGCAGTTTTAGACCCTTTATTCACCCCACTTTCTCTCGTTTGCCGCGAGATGCGGGAGAACACAAAGGAAAACGGACAGGATATTATTATCGGTTGTCAGCGCAACAAGGGATACATTACGACATATAAAACAAGAATATATCCCGACGGAACAGGTCACGACGATGAGAATTTCGGCTTTGTAGAGAGAATGGTTAAAGCCCTGCTGTGGGTGGTCGGTGGATATAAGATTATAATCGCCGGCAGTTCGCTTATCGGCAATAAAATTAAAGAGGCGTATTCGGATAAAGCGCTCAGGGATTTTGACCTGCATTTTATGGAGAGGGTGTACGAAAATAAATTTGAGGTCGAACTAAGGGACATTAAAGATGCACCTGAGAATTACGAGTCTCCCTCACCCGTCGGACGTCATCTTGACGGGTGCCGTATCGGCTTCGATGCGGGTGGAAGCGACAGAAAGGTAAGTGCGGTAATAGACGGAGAGGCCGTGTTCTCCGAGGAAGTCGTATGGTTCCCAAAAACAAACAGCGACCCGAACTATCATTATCAGGGAATCCTTGAGGCGATGAAGACCGCTGCGTCCTATATGCCGAGGGTTGACGGAATAGGTGTTTCAAGCGCCGGAGTTTATATAGATAACCGTATTATGGTGGCTTCTCTGTTCCTTAAGGTGTCGGACGAGGATTTTGATAAACATGTAAAAAATATGTATATCGATATCGCAAAGGAAATAGGTGAGAATGTTCCCATCGAGGTTGCGAACGATGGTGATGTTACCGCGCTTGCAGGGGCTATGGAGCTTAACGATGTGGATGTCCTCGGTGTAGCAATGGGAACCTCCGAGGCGGGCGGATACGTTGACAATCAGGGAAATATCACCGGATGGCTCAACGAGCTTGCGTTCGTTCCCGTCGATTATAATAAAGATGCTATGGTGGACGAGTGGTCGGGTGATTACGGCTGCGGTGTAAAATATTTCTCGCAGGACGGGGTTATCAAGCTCGCCCCCGCCGCCGGGATTAAGCTTGATGAGGACGCTTCCCCCGCCGAAAAGCTCAAGGTTGTTCAACGTCTTATGTCGGAGGGCGACGAGAGAGCCGCAAAAATATATGAGACTATCGGCGTATATTTTGGATATGCGATCGCATTTTACGCTGAATTTTATAAAATAAAGCACGTACTGATTATGGGCAGAGTAACCTCCGGAGAGGGCGGGGTTATCCTGATTAAGAAAGCACAGGAAGTTCTTGACGTCGAGTTTCCGGAGCTTTCAAAGCATATTAAGCTCAACATTCCGGACGAGGCATCCCGCAGAGTCGGACAGTCGGTAGCTGCTGCGAGTCTGCCGAAAATAGACTGATAAGCAACTAAAAAAAGTCCCGCATACGGTTCCGGCTTCTTTGGAGTCCATTGCGGGACTTATTTGCGGAAAAGGCAGAAAAAGGTATTTGTAAAATTTTGAAAAAAATGATGACAAACAGATATGATTGTGATATAATTTATAAGAATAGTGGCAGTGTGTTTTTTAGACATTTATGTTAAATAATCATTGGAGAAATTATTCTTAATGTCAAATTATAAAAATAAAAGCGGTTATTACGGCAATAAAAACGGCGACATAAGCGGCAGCACGGAAGACAACGGCGGAAATGACAATGTTTTTATTGGCAGAAACGCCGTTCTCGAGCTGTTAAAGAGCGGCAGAGAGATCGATAAGTTATATGTGCAAAAGGGTGAACGGGAGGGATCTATCACCCTGATTGTCGCAAGAGCTGCAGAGAGCAGAATTCCCGTAGTCGAGGTGGACAAGCATAGGCTTGATAAAATGTCGGCAGGGGGAGTTCATCAGGGAGTGGCTGCGATAGCGTCCGAAACCGCATATGTGAGCGTGGAGGATATTCTCGCGATAGCTGCAGAACGCGGAGAAAAACCGTTTATTGTTATTTGTGATTCCATAAACGATCCCCACAACCTCGGAGCGATAATAAGAACGGCGGAATGTGCCGGCGTTCACGGAGTAATCATACCAAAACGACGCGCGGTCAGTGTAAACGGAGCAGCTGCAAAAGCTTCTGCCGGCGCAGTTTTCCATATGGCGGTAGCAAGAGTATCCAATCTCAGTTCTGCGATGAGAACTCTCAGGGATAATAATGTATGGATCTATGCACTTGAATCGGATGGAACTCCTTATTACAAGAGCGATTTTGATTGCGCTTGTGCCTTTGTCCTCGGAGGGGAAAACAGCGGAGTTACAAGGCTTGTAAGGGATAATTCCGATTTTGTAATATCTGTTCCAATGTACGGCAAAATCAACTCGCTGAATGTTTCCAATGCGGGTGCGGTTGTTTTGTTCGAGGCGGCACGACAACGCACGCAGAAATAAGTCTCGGTTTTATACATTCCACAAGCATGAGCTGTGTGTCGACGCAAACGGCTCATCTATGTATTTTTCGTCGGAGAAAGGATCTTATTCATGTCGAAAGATGCTAACAGCATGTATTTGAAGGAGCTTCTGAAAAGGGCGGAAATAGACAATGAACAGGCGCGTTTATATGAACGTACCAAGCTGGACGAGCCTGAAAAATCGGACAACAACGCAAAGACCATTATCGTCGACAAGCCGTCAGAGACAATGGCAAATACCGGCAGGATAAGTGATGAAGCCGCACAGATTATAAGCGTGTATGCAAAAAAGGAGAAGGAAAAGCCGTTTTCGGATACGCAACGTTTGAGAGAATCGCTGTCCTCGCAGATGCAGGAAAGCAAGGATTTGCTTGAATTTTTCGAGGAAAAAAGGTCCGTGACGAGGAGTGCGAAGGTCGAGGAGCTGTATTCACTTATCAACGATGCGAAAAACGCTACACAGAGCGACGCTGAAGTTTCGATACCGGTAGCTATAGACAGTAAAAGATTCTCAGAGCCCGATGCAATTCCGCATAAGGATGAATATTCTCAGGAAAAGATGTTCTATTTCGGCGATACCAAGGAGATAGAGGATATTGCTCCGGCAAAAAATACCGCGAGCTTTGACAGTGATTACGAGAAGCTAACCGAGAAAATTACAAGCGGCGAGATAGTAATAGAAAATGAAGATGAGGACGAGAATCAGCTCGTCTTTGAACAGGATGAGGCAGACAGGCTTGCATATACCGACGAGGAGGGCGAGCCACTGGACGAAACAGATATAAAACTGCGGCTGGCTTTCAATATGATGGACGAGAGCCGCTACGACATAGACGAGTTTTTAAATAAAGATAAGGATAAGGTCAAGAAAAGCAGGAAAACAAACAAAATCAACGTTGATAGCGAATATGAATATACCTCCCGCGAGCAGAACACCGAGATTAACACAATGTTAAAAAAGGCAATAATGTACAGCAGAATAAAGCTGATATTAGTTGCAGTTTTCGCTCTCGTTATTCTTTATTTGGAACTTGCTGTAAAGGGCAGCAGCTGGCATCCGGTTTATCTGACTCAGGGCATAAACGGCAGACTTTACATACTCGTTGATTTACAAATACTGTTTTTTATAGCAATAACAATGCTTTCAAGCATAAGAAACGGAATAGCAGGTATTTTTAACCGAAAGCTCAACACTGACAGTATGCTCGTTTTATCCCTGTTTTTTACAACGGTATATTCCGTTTTCGTGCTCTTAGCCAACCCGACCTCCCCCGATCTTAAACTATATAGCCTTCCCTGCGCGGCAGCAGCGGTATGCTCTGCTGTAATTAATTATCTAAGCAACAAAAAGGATTATCACTGCTTCCGCGTTCTCGCTTCCAAAAAAGCAAAATACGCAGCGGTCGAGCTTGACGCTTCGGCACGCGAGGCGGATGAGTTCTATAAATACCTGATGGAGAGTTCGGATTTATACACCGTAAAAAAGGCAGGATTCATAAAAGGCTTCTTTGCTCGTACAAAAAAGCGTGCCAAAGGAGAGGACCTTTTTAACTTCCTTATTCCTGTTATCATTATCGCAGGCGTAGTTTTGTTCGGTGTGATGTATCTGATCGAAAAAGACCTGCATTCCTCGTTCCTTGCATCTCTGCTGCTTATTACCTCTTCGGTTCCGCTGGCATCGTTTTTCATGATACCGTTACCGGTAATAGTGGCTAACAAAAGGGGTGCATACTGCAATTCCGCGTTTATAGGCAACGCAGTTTCCGAGGAATACGCCGATGCCTCGGTTTTGTCATTTGCTGATACCGAGGTCTATCCGGCGCACCTTGTAAAAATAACCAGCCTCAGAACTTACGGAGATTACAGAATCGACAAAATAATACCTGATCTCGCAAAGGTATTTGCATTTATCGGCGGACCGCTTGAGAAGGTCTTCGCAAGTACCTTAGGTGGCGAATTGGAAGAGCCAAAATCCATAAGACTCATAGAGTCGGCAGCCGATGGTATTTGTATCGCCATCGACGGAACTCATATTTTCCTCGGTAAAAGGAGCTATATGCGCCGTTACCGCTTTGAGACGCCGGTTGATCCCGATGACGATCTGTACGAAAAAAGTGTAGGCTCGATTATGTATGTCGTTATGAACGAATCTCTTGCCGCAAAGGTCTATATAAAATATACTCTTAACCCTTTGTTCGACGCTTTGCTCAAAGATATGTATAAAGCCGGAATGTGCTTGGGGATTAAAACTCTTGACCCAAACATAAACAACGAGCTTCTTGCTAACGGAATAAGGTTTAAAAAATGTCCGATTGCTATACTTAAAGCGGGAACTCACGAGGATATTAACGACGAGTGTGATGAGATCGACAGCGGTATAGTATCGAACGCTTCGCTGCACACTTTCTTAAGGATGTTCGTCATCTGCGATAAAGCAAGGCATGTTACGAAGAGCAACGCAATAATTACAATCGTAAGCGTTTTTCTTTCCTTCTTTGCCGCTACGTTTCTTTCGGTAACGGGGGATATGTCGGCTATAAGTTCGTATTACATGATAATGCTGCAGATGATTTGGCTGGTTCCTGTCTGGATTACGTCGTTTTCTCTCTGATTTTTGTTTAATATGTACAAAAAAGTATTACATTATTTTATGTCAACAAACAATTAAATCAGAAATTAATATTGAATAATGCAGCTTTATATCATATAATATTCTATATGTCAAAATATAACGGAGGATTTGTACATGGCAAAATTTAACTCGAGTAAAATCAGAAACATCTGCCTTATCGGCCACGGCGGTGACGGCAAAACCTCATTAGCGGAAGCTATGTTGTTCCTTGGAAAGGCAACGGAAAGGCTTGGAAGGACGACTGAAGGAAACACAATTTGTGATTTTGACCCTGAGGAGAAAAAAAGAGGAATTTCAGTTTCGACCGCTTTGGCAAACATAGAGTGGAATGACGTTAAAATTAATATTCTTGATACTCCGGGATATTTTGATTTTATCGGCGAGGTAAAAGAGGCTCTTAGGGTGGCGGAGACCGCAGTTATTGTCGTTGAGGCAAAAAGCGGTGTGAAGGTCGGAACAGAGCTTGCATGGGATAACGCCAAAGATTTACCTAAAGCTTTTTTTGTTAATAAGACCGATGACGAAAATTCTAATTTCGACGAAACCTTTGAAAGTCTGCGAGAGAAGTTCGGCACCTCGGTATGCCCGATGTATATTCCCTTTAATGAGGGGACCGAGGATCTCAGCTATTACGATTTGCTAACGAATGTTGCATATAAATTTGATAAAATGGGAAAGCGCAGCGAGGTCGTTTTGCCGGAGAGTCAAAAGATCAGGATGGAGAACTACCAAAAGCAGCTCGATGAATCGCTTGCCGAAACAAGCGAAGAACTCATGGAAAAATACTTTATGGAAGAGCCTCTTACCGGTGAGGAAAAGAATTCCGCTTTGAATTCGGGATTTCTGCAGGGAACAATATCCCCCGTTTTCTCGGGCTCGGCAATAAATCTATCGGGTGTTCGTAATCTGCTTTATGTAATTTCGGAATCCTTCTGCTCACCGCTTGATAAAAAGGAGCAGAGTGTTATAGACGCAGAGGGTAAAGTATCGGAGATAACAGCCTCCGAAGACGGACCTGCAAGCATCTTTGTTTTTAAAACTCTTGCTGACCAGTTCGGTAAAAAGACCTTTTTCAAGGTTATGAACGGTACCCTTAAAAAGGACACGGTAATGACCAATCTTACCAACGGACAGCAGGAGAAATTTGCACGTCTTGCTACCTGTGTCGGCACTAAGGAGACTGCAGTCGATGAACTTGCTTACGGCGATATAGGTGTCACCGTCAAGCTTGTAAACACAAATATCAACGATACTCTTTCAAGCGATTCATCTTCGAAAATAAAATACGCTCCGATCGAGCTTCCGAAACCTTATTTCTGCATGGCCATCGTTCCGAAAGAAAAGGGAGACGAGGATAAGATTTCATCCGGCATTTCAAGGCTGCTCGAGGAGGATTATACCCTTAAGTATCATAATAATCCCGAGACCAAGCAGATGTGCATATACGGTCTGGGCGACACGCAGATCGATGTTTTATGCTCAAGGTTAAAGAACCGTTTCGGAACATCAATAGAGCTTGAACCGGCTAAGGTTCCCTACAGGGAGACTATTAAGAAAAAAGTACAGGTTGAGGGTAAACACAAAAAGCAATCCGGCGGTCACGGACAATACGGTCATGTAAAAATTGAATTTTCGCCCGGAGAGGAAGAGGGACTTGTTTTCTCCGAAAGCGTTTTCGGCGGAGCTGTTCCTAAAAACTTCTATCCTGCGGTTGAAAAGGGTCTGCAGGAGTCTATGGCAAAGGGAATACTTGCCGGATATCCCGTAATCAGATTAAAAGCAAACCTATATGACGGTTCTTACCACGATGTTGACTCCTCGGAGATGTCTTTCAAGCTTGCCGCCAACCTTGCATTCAAGGAAGGTATGAGACAGGGCAATGCAGTGCTTCTTGAGCCTATAGGATCACTCAAAGTCGTTATTCCCGACAATATGATGGGAGATATTATAGGCGACCTCAATAAGCGCAGGGGCAGAATTATGGGTACTGATCAGACAGACCGAAAGGGCTATACAGTCGTTGCCGCAGAGGTTCCTCTTGCCGAGATGGGCACTTATGCGATACAGTTAAGAGCGATGACACAGGGCAGGGGATCATATTCCTTTGATTTTGAAAGATATGACGAATCTCCCGCTGAAGTGGCACAAAAGGTTATTGCTGAAACAAAGAAATCACAAGAGGAAGGCTAAATCTATCTTTTGCACATAAATGAAGGCAAAAGGCTTTCTTGCAGGGGAACCATCCTGCCAACGAAGGGCGGTTTTCCAAGCTTTTTCATCATCCTTAAATCGTTGGAGAAATGGGTCATAATATGCAAAGAAACACTAAGAACAAAGGTATTGTGTTGATTATACTGCTGGTGATAACAGCCGTACTTTCGGTAACGATGGCTTCCTGCGTCAGACGTGGAGAACGCCAAGAAGAAGAAGAGGTAATATTTGAACAGTCGGGTGAAGAAAGCGTAGATACTTCCGAGGAAACAACGGTTTCAACTCCGGAGGGTCATACCGAGATGCCTGTTATCAAGGATAATAAGAATATGACCGCCGATATAGTCGTTATCGCCGGAACCTGCGAGGAGGGCGCAATCGTTGAAATAACGGGTGGCGAGGAGGATGTGACGGTAGAATCAAGAAACGGATATTTTATCGCTCAAATCAAACTCGAAAAGACTTCGAAGACCATGCTTAAGGCAACGGCACTCGTCGAGGGCAAGGAGAAGAGCGAACCAAGAGTATTCTATGCAGAATATCTTGCTACAGCAGAAAAACGTATCGACGGATATGGGGTTTCTGTCGGTACACACTCACAGCTTTACTTTGATACCTATCTGGATAATTATATCGGAATGAGTCTTCTTACCGAAACACAGCTTAAAAATTTCAGGAGCTATGTAAACGGAAAAGTAAGTACAATAGAGAGTAAAGCAAAGGGTAAGCCTGCAGAACTTGTTTATGTTCTTATTCCCGACGTTACCTCGCTGTACCCTGATATTTTCCCCGAGGGCACGGAGAGGAAAACTTACACCACAAAATATCAACAGGTAGCTAAGGAGCTTGCCAATACAAGCGCCATAACTATTGATATGTATGATATTTTAGCCGCAGCAAGAGATGCCGGCGAATATGAGATATTTCGTAAAAACGACAGTCACCTGACCGAATACGGCGCATATCTTGTTTATGAGCAGATTGCAAACACGCTGGCTCTTAACTTCCCCGATGCAAAGGCGAGGACACTTGAGGAGTTTACCGAGAAGATGGTACTGTCCGAGGGCGGGGATTTAATGTCTTATATCGGAATAAATAAGGAGCATTATAAGGAGAACGTGCTGGACCTTATTCCAAACGCCGATATAAATCTCGACATTGGATTCAGCGATAGTGAAAATATCTCCGTAAATATAAGCGATATCAGGAAGTATGTATCAGACACCGATTACAGTATGTATGTAACCCCGGCAAGCTCCGAGGTCAGTAGCAGTGAAAAGATCGTAGGTATAAACGACAGATTCGTAGTTGCGACCGATCGTGAGAACCTTCCCTCCGCGCTTATCTATAGAGATAACGCTGCTTTCCCGATGTTAGATATACTTGCAGAACGCTTCAACAAGGTAATGATTGCCAAGAGCGAACAGTTCGGAATCAACTTCACCGACGCTAACAGATACAAAGCGGAGGGAAGAGATATAGTCGATTATATCATTGTCATCGTTTCCGAAAGTAATTTGGACAAAATACTGAGCGACCCGAGCTGATTTGTCCACAATAAAAGCAAAGAAGCTATACAAATGTAATGTACAGCTTCTTTTCTTATTTTTTCTTGTTCCTATATTCATGTAAAAGAAGGGTAACCGCATTTACTATCGAGAGCAAACAGAAGGCAAACAATAGATAAATTGTGATGTCGTTTCCGATAAAATTCATTTTCGGATTGTAGATATCAAGTATCTGAAACACCATGAACAATCCGGCAAGTATAATGTTCAGATTGTAAAGTACAAATTTTAAGATACGCATCATTCGAGTTCCTTTATTAAGATACTGTCGCTTACGGCTCTGCCGTTTTTATATGGTTGGTTCACAATTTTACCGTACATGGTCATCAGGGAGGACTGACCGCCGTCAAGGTTATATGCGGCTCTGCATCCCAGTTTGTTCATTAGAATCGACAGCTCGGACATCGTCATGCCGCGGGAATATCCCGTTTGACGACCGTCCACTACAACAAAGCAATAATGTCCGGGTTCGTAGTATCCGAAAACAGTACGCGGGTTTAGGGGAGTTACGCTGGAATTGAATTCTGTAAGCGGAAAGCCGTTTTTATCAAGGAGGGCAGGTCCGAAGCTCCAAGCTTGATAAGCACTGTCTTCAATCGCATTGTCAACATCAAATTCATCGGGTGAAAAGGTTTCCATTCTTCCGTCATAATATAAAACGCATACATCGGTTGAATCTGGTGTGGCTCGGTAAACAGTGCCGTTTCTGATAACGACGCCGCTGTTGCTGCGCCCGTAATAATCGCCGTTGATTGCGATAACAGCTCCAAGACGCTCGCTCATATCCTCAATATTCTCTGCATATCCTCTGCCATAGGTATCACGGGCAAATCCACTCTGTAAGTATTCAATGTCAGCAATGTAAATATCTGCCACAAAATAAGTAACAACAGAGTTGCCCGATTCCATTGTATTCTTTGTCAGAGTAACTGAGATGTTCGGACTCGTATAAGAAATGTCGGTGGAAACAACGTTTTCGGTAAATTTATCGGGAAATTTAAGTGCCCATCCATATAAATAGGATTCATCCTTATTAGTATCCCCCGATATTTCTTCTTGATAAGATACATCCGTGCTCCTGTCGTCCTTGCTTCTTTCGATAATAATATTCTCACTCTCAAGCTCTGTGGGAAGGTTGTAGTAGAATTCGTAAAAAGCAACCGAAAAAATAGCGATACATAATGCGTCGATTACGAAATGCGCCCATAAAGGAAAATGGTTTTTACATGATAACATTTGACAAGCTCCCTGAAATTCAATGCTTTTCCACCTTGAAAATTAAAACCTTCTGAACAAAATAGCTTGCAGTAAACAGGATAATTTCGGTGAATATTTTATATATGCTACGCGGTATATCCGTGTAAATATCAAATAAATGAACGATTGCGGTGTTGAAAAAGAGTATAACTCCGGCGAGCAGGAAATACTGTATCGCGTTATTCAGCTTTCGGCTGCTGTTAAATACATAGGTACTGTTAAGGTAATAATTGAAGGATGCGCTTATTATTCTTGCTGCGATGTTCGAAATTACGGATATATTATCGATATCCCAAAAACCGAGAATCCATGCGAAAAGGTTGAAGAATGCGAAATCGACTAAAAAGCTCAAAAAAGACGCTCCGGCATATAGAAAAAGGCTTCCGTATATGCGCATTGAATCCTTTACAACACGGTAATGCGAAGCGGAGTTCTGCTTGTCCATATATATTGTTGCGATTGGAATCTCCAATAAGGGGATTTTTTTCTTTGCGGCTGCGGCGAGCATATTCATCTCGTATTCATACCTGTCGCCGCTGACATCGAGCAGAAAGGGTATGAGTAGAGAGGTGAACGCTCTTAAGCCCGTTTGAGTGTCCGAAACCTTTGCGCCACTGAGTATGCGGAATATAAACCGGGTTATTTTGTTACCCCAGCGTGATCTCCAGGGGATATCCGCAGAAAAAGTTCTTACACCGAGAAACAAAGAATCGGGTTTTTCGGGTAAAATATGTAACAGCTTCAGCGCGTCCTCCGGGCTGTGCTGCCCGTCTGCGTCAACAGTGACAATTCCGCAAAGCTCATCATTTGACTTAAATATAAATTCAAGAGCAGTCTTAATAGCAGCACCCTTGCCTCTGTTCTCGGTATGAGTAAGCAGGGTAACCTTTTCGCTTATCTCAGAAAACACAGGCGTGCACTTTTCCGCGCTCCCGTCGTTGATTACAATAATCTCATCAATACCGGTTGCATTTTGCAAGGAACGGATAAGTTCAATTAGCTTATCATCGGGATTATATGCGGGAATCAAAACTATATTCTTCGTATTATCAAACCCTTTTTTATGTATTTAAATTATTATATCAGTATAATACCTGCACTGCTCAATCAACTCCGAAAGGTTTTTTGTCATACCTCCGGTCAGCATCGCACCTTTTAACCTCATCCTTGCTTGTGCTGATACCTTTTTGCAGTATGCTTTGAATTCCGGTGTTTCCGGTCTTATTTTTCCAAGATACAAATCGGAATAACGGTAGCTCTCTTTTATCCCAGAATAATGTGCCGAAATAACCACATAAGGCTTGCCTGATTCAACGGCAAAGGATTCGCAGCTGATACTATATCCGTTGTTCCATAAAAAAGCACGCAACTCGCTGTGAGCAGTCATGGGTTGCAAAATCAACCCGCAGTGTGCTTTTTCTCCACCTCTCCTTATTATTTCGGAGATCAGTATTCCACCCATCCCGCATATAGAGGCCTTGTCGAAACTGCAATGCAATATTGAATCAAAACCGTCAGAAAGGTAAAATTCTATCTCCGTTATGTTATGTGCCGCTGCGTTTTTTCTGCTGCGCTCCAGTGGCCCTTCGTTTATATCGCAGGCAATAGCACGTTTTATGCGTTTTGATTGCATAAGAGCTATCAGAAGCCGTGCGTGGTCGCTTCCGATATCTGCAATGCAATCGCAATATCCGACCGCATCATAGATGCATTTAAGTCTTGCATCAAGCGAAATCATTCCCTGAAAACACCTGTTTTCAACTTATCAATCTGTTCGTCGGTCAGGTTATGAGCTGCAAAAAAGGCGACTCCGCTTGCGCCCGCGTCGCGGCATGCCTCCACCTGCTTTGTGGATTCTATAACATTGAGCTTGTTGTACATCGGAGCAATACCCGAAATGTTTGGCACATTCCTATAATTGTCCACCATATATTTTACTTCTTTATAAACATCACCGGCATCACTCAGGTACGCCATAGGGAATATCCAGTCCAGCCAGCCTTTTTTACACCAGAGCCGCCAATCCTGACTTTTAAGTTTTATTGCCGCCTCCGGATCACCAAAAACGGCGGTAGATAAAACCAACTCCCTGCCATTGTTTTTATATTCCCGTATGAGGTCGTACATCATTTTCACAAATATGGTAACATTTTCGGCACACCAGTGAACAAATTTATCCCATTCCATACAATCGGTGGAACCAACTGTTCTGATGTCAATTCCGCTCGAATCAAAAAATGCTTTTACCGAATATTCATCAAATCCGACGCTTTCGTCAACTGAGGTTGTGACGGGATAACGTATATAATCGAGTTGAATTCCATCAAAGCCGTATTCGTCAAGCATTTCGCGGTACATATCATTCAAAAATCCCCTTACCTCAGGCAGAGCAGCATTAAGATAAATGAAACCCGGCTCGGAATGCATATATATTGTGCCGTCCTTTTTTCTTGCAGCCCATTCCGGATGCTCGTCTATTACAGGGGATCCGCAGCTATCGGATGTTTTAAGGTGTTCAGAGCCCACAAAAAAGTCCTCGACCCAGGCGTGTATCTTTATTCTATATTTCCTGCACGCTTTGATATATTCGTCTATCATATCAAAGTCATTGTCGGCAAGGTCTTTTCTCAAAGGCATATAGCTGCAGCGTTTTCCGATCGAAAACCCGTCATAAATAGTTTCAATAAGCAGCAGGTTAAACCCGGCATTGCCGAGCCTTCTGACACAGGCGTCTATTTCTTCCGCACTGCGTTCAAGCGGTCTGTGCCAGATACCGCGAATCTCTCCCTTTTTCGTAGTGCTTGTAATATAATACGCTTCTTCAAGAAGCCGCTTGCATTTGTCATACTCGCCGGTAGAATAAGCGCACTCTATTTCCTCTATCAGTTTATCCGAGTTTATACCCGATTTTTCTGAACGCTTTTTAATCTCCTCGATTTTTCTGCCGAAGTTGAACTTTCTTGTGTCGTCATCCTCGTTAACGTATAAAACAAGGTTCTCTCTGTCAACACGCACCTTTGTGCCTTCCGTAATATTGTTTTTTATAAAAAGGGCAGCTTTACCATGTCCGGATATGACGAAATCACCTTCGGGAATTTTTTTATCGTTCCCGCCGACAGAGCTGACTATCCCGTTTTCGACAACCGCCTCGACACCCCACACCCCGGTTCCCGTCGAAGGCTTGTTAATATAAATAACAAGTTCATCTGTCTCCCGCGGTCCGTTGAAATGTGATATTCTGTAATTTTTCTCCATATGTACCTTCCGAATGACGACTGTAAGACGAATGTCTTACAGAGAAATAGTGTTTTCTATTGTTTTAAAAGCCTTTTTAGCCCTGTTCTTCAAGCTTTTCTGGTTTTTCCTGACTTTGTGCAAAAAACAAGCTCCTACAAAACCGAGCATCAATCCGGTTATCATACCCGCAATATTAGACATCATCATGGCGGATCTTCTGGATTTCATCATTTTCATCATGTTATACAGCATTCCTTTCGAGATTGTTTCTTCATGCTTATTATAACACCTCAAAACACTTTTATACTAACATAAAATTTGAACCATTTCAATGAAAAATAAATAATAATTGATTTTTTTCTGGAAAAAGTATAATATAAGATAGTATTTATTTTTAGACTCAAGTGATATTTAAAAAAAGATATTGACAATATACACAAAAATATATATAATGAAAAATACTGCATAGAGGATAGGTGAATCTCTGTGACACTTGATTTGCACGATTTATTAGCCGGTTCTATTAAAAGTATGCCATTTTCGCTTCGACAGGACGCCGTCGGATTATCGACGGACATAAAGAGCGGAACGGTCGATGCGACCGGTGAGATAATAAACTTTTCGGGTTATATTCTCCTGACGGCAAAAATTGTTCTAACGTCACAGGTAGTTTGCGGGAGATGTAACTGTGTTTTCAATACGGAATTATCCTTTGACATAGAGCAGAAAATTACGGATAATCTTGAGAATAGTGATAACGACGAGTTTATTCTAATTGAAGACGGAATGTTCGACATATCAGAATTCGTAGAAAGCAGTATGCTGCTTGAGATGCCGTCAAGGTTTCTTTGCAGCCAGGAATGCCTGGGACTTTGCTCCAAGTGCGGATGCAACCTCAATGAGTCGCGATGCTCCTGCGACGACAAGGAAATCGATCCGAGACTTGCGGTTTTGTCCAAATATTTTGACAAGTAATAATTTTTTATAAAAATAAGGAGGTGTTTGGAAATGGCAGTGCCAAAAAGAAAAACATCACACGCCAGAAAGAACTCAAGACGCTCTTCAGTATGGAAACTTGAGCTTCCCGGAATGACCAAGTGCCCTAAGTGCGGCGAGTATAATCTTAACCACAGAGTTTGCAGTAAATGCGGTTCCTATGCTGGAAAAGAAGTGCTCAAAATAAAAGAAAAAGAAGCGTAAAACGGTTGAAAAACAGCGGGTTGCTTGATATTATGAGCGACACGCTTTTTTTTCAGTTATTTCCATATCAGGTTTAGCGGAGGTGTAAAATTGGTAAAAATAATATCTGTTGTTAGCGGTTCAATTGCCAAAAAAGCCGGAATAAAAGCAGGGGACTTCATTATCAGAGTTAACGGCAGTGATGTAAACGATGTATTGGATTACCGCTTTTACACTGCCGAAAGGGAGCTCGAAATACTGTTGCTTCGTGGGGAGAAAAAATCAGTCAAATATATAAAAAAGTCCGAATATGACGACATCGGGCTGGAATTTTCAAGTTATCTTATGGACGAAAAGAAGCGTTGCAGAAACAACTGCGTTTTTTGCTTTATAGACCAGAACCCGCCCGGTATGCGGGAGGCTGTTTACTTTAAAGACGACGATGAACGGCTTTCTTTTCTGCAGGGAAACTATGTAACACTTACCAATCTCAGTGAAAGTGATGTCGAACGCATCATCAAAATGCGAATAATGCCCGTGAATATCTCGGTTCACACCACGAATCCCGAATTGCGGGTTAAGATGATGCGCAACCGCTTTGCAGGGGAATGCCTTAAATATTTAAAGCGGTTTGACGAGGGTGGTATAGCCATAAACACTCAGATTGTTTTATGCCGTGATATAAACGACGGCACCGAACTTGAGCGTTCTCTTGAATACCTTACATCCTTTGAGCATATAATGAGCATTGCCGTCGTCCCCTGCGGGTTAACCGGTCACCGAAAAGGGTTGTTCGAAATCAAACCGTATGATAAGGAGACCGCGGGTCAAGTTATAGATATTATAGATAGGTTCGGGGAAAAAACGTTGCTCGAAAGGGGTATTCGGCTTGTATACGCTGCGGATGAATTTTATCTTGTAGCGGAAAGAGCGATACCTCCCGAAAAAGATTATGAGGATTATCCTCAGATTGAAAACGGCGTAGGAATGCTTCGTTCCCATTTTGAAGAATTTATGTATGCACTTGAAAAAATTGACAATTGCGGATATAATAAAAGAATAACAGCGGTAACAGGAGAAGCTGCATATTCGCATATATGCTCTCTGGTAGACGCAGCTAAAAGTAAATTTCCCGAGCTTAAAGTCAAAGTCAGGAGCATAAAAAACAATTTTTTCGGGGGACATATCTCTGTAAGCGGTCTTGTTGTCGGCGGGGATATTATTGCTCAGCTAAAAGGGGAAGAAAAAAGCGATATAATCTTACTGCCCTGCAATATGCTCCGTTATGACAGGGAGCTGTTCTTGGATGACACGAGTGTTACGGATATAGAAAAAGCGTTGAATACAAAGGTGATTGTAACCGAAAAGGACGGAGCGGATTTTGCAAAAAAAATTACCGGACAAAGTGAAGGAGATACCGAATGAGCAAGGGAATTATAGCCATAGTCGGGAGACCGAATGTAGGAAAAAGCACATTCTTCAACAAAATTACCGGCTCGAGGATTTCCATAGTTGACGATACCCCGGGCGTTACGAGAGATAGGGTTTATTACGAAACCGAGTGGAACGGCAGGGAGCTTTTAGTTATCGACACGGGCGGCATTGAGCCGGTGACCGACAATATTCTCTTAAAGCAGATGCGGGCACAGGCACAGATAGCTATTGATATAGCGGACGTAATCGTATTTATGTGCGAGCTTCATACCGGGGTAACGGCAGCGGACAGGGATATAGCCGCTATGCTTAAAAAATCCGGCAAGAATATTATACTTGCGGTAAACAAGGTCGATACCATCGGCGAGCTTCCGTCTGAGTTTTATGAGTTCTATGAGCTGGGATTTGACGATCCTGTAGCCGTTTCC
>ENA-UOOM01000156-UOOM01000156.1-fermentation-metagenome-genome-assembly--contig:-NODE-156-length-86209-cov-20.515937_pt1 | contig 86209 bp, 84 predicted proteins | sample MGYA00245781_ERZ724031 | MGnify/ENA primary metagenome ERZ724031 (study PRJEB28704, sample SAMN03018317) | fermentation metagenome | biome: anthropogenic terrestrial biome; feature: soil; material...
AACGTAAAATTTACGTACAAATATATAATATTCGTCAATACAAAATTTATAATATTCTGCAACCAGAATATGCATTATTGAGCTTAAGTGGTATATCTATTTAATATAATGATATTTATGTAATTTATTTTATATGAAAATATTTTGTGTTTGCGAATGTTTTACTATTTTTGCAAAAAACACAAAGAAGATGAATGTCGAAAAGTTTTTGCTTGAATTTGGGAAAAAACTAATGATTCAGCGGTATAGTCAAAACTCAATTAAAAATTATAAGAGTGCCTTGAAAAGTTTTTTGGTAATTGCAGCCAAGAAATATACTCATCCTAATGAATTAACTGAAAAAGAAGTCGAGAAATATATTTTTTGGAAAATTGAAAAACACAAAATCAGCCATTCACATCAACGAATGATAGTGGCATCTATAGATAAGTTTTACCAATCGGTAATTGGTGTTGAGCTAAAAATAAGATACTTGTATCCTTCTCGTCCTAAAAATGCATTACCCAAATGTTTAAGCCCAAACGATGTGAGAAAAATGTTTGATGCGGTACAGAACATCAAGCACAGATGTGTTATCAAGTTACTCTATGGATGTGGTTTGCGGCTAAGTGAGTTGTTGAACTTGAAAATTTCGGACATCGATTCCGATAGTATGATTGTTTATATTCGAAATGCAAAAGGAAACAAAGACCGGATTGTAATGCTATCTGCATCTCTGCTTGAGGAACTGAGGGAATATTTTATAAAATACAAACCCTCGTACTATCTTTTTGAAGGGCAGAAAGGCGAACGGTATTCTGAAAAAAGTGTTCAAAATATCGTGAAAAACACCGCCCTAAAAGCCGGAATTATAAAGCCCGTTACGCCGCATGTTCTACGCCACAGTTTTGCCACGCATCTTCTCGAAAATGGAACGGATGTAAGATACATTCAGCAGCTTATGGGGCATCAATCTATCAAGACTACCGAAATTTATACCCATATTACCGATATATCCAAATCAAAAATAAAAAGCCCATTGGATTTACTTTGATTTCATAAAAAAGTTTGTCCAACTCCCAACTCCAAAACTCCTAATTTCTTTCATTATATTTGCAGCCTGAGAGGGGAAGAGTAAAGAGTCAAGAACAAAGAACTCAAACCCCAAACCTCATAACACAAAAAAATATATCTGACGACAAAATAGGTATTATCGGTTTAAACAGTTCGGGGAAAATACCATGCTTCAACATGCATGTTGGTAGGATGAGCTAAATTAATAAATACAATTATCAACCAGAAAAAAGGAGGAATTCCTATGATCCGTATCCCTTTTGAGGATGTGCGTCTTGAATTCAGGCGTGTGTTGCTGACCCGCGATTGCCCGGCGGAAAAAGCAGACAAAGTATCCTACGAAATGGCCCGAAACTCGCTGGAAGGAGTCTATACCCACGGCGTGAATCGCTTTGCGCGCTTGATCCGCAACATCGACGAAGGCATCGTCCGGGTGGATGTCATGCCTACCGTAGTGAACGCTTTTGGCGCCATCGAAAACTGCGACGGACATCTGGGCCTGGGGATTGTAAACGCATCCTGGGCTATGGACCGCAGCATCCAACTGGCCGGCCAGCACGGTATTGGCCTGGTTGCCCTGCGTAACACCAACCATTGGCTGCGCGCTGCTACATACGGATACCAGGCGGTGGAGGCCGGAATGGCGGCCATTTGCTTTGGCAATACGATGCCCAATATGCCTGCATGGGGCGCGGTTGATTCCCGCATCGGCAACAATCCCGTTACGCTGGCATTCCCCGGGCCCCGTGGAGCAGTTATTGTGGATATGGCGATGTCTCAGTTTTCCTACGGTGCTTTGGAGTCAGCGTTGCTCGATGGAAAACAAATGCCGGTGGATGCCGGTTTTGACATACAGGGTCGGTTGACTCGCGATCCGGCACAGGTCATTGCTTCCCGCCGCCCCTTGCCGGCCGGGTACTGGAAAGGATCCGGACTCTCCTTCCTGCTGGATGTGTTTGCGTCCTGCATATCGCTGGGCAATTCGGTCTGTGCCATCGGACGCCTGCCGGGCGATGAACATGGACTGTCGCAGGTTTTTATAGCTGTCCATTATCGAAGTATTGCGCCGGAAAAAGAAGCGGACGCCATTTTAGAAGACTCTTTGGAGGATTTGCTCCGGTCTGAAAAAGATAAAAGCACGGATCGCATTACCTGGCCGGGGCTGCGCGCGATAGAAACGCGGGAAAAGAATCTCGCGCAGGGCATTCCCGTGGACGAACGCGTCTGGACGGAAATCAGAGCGCTGGGATAAGAATTATCGTTGCCTCAGATTCTTTCGCCGGCAATTGAAAGCCGATGTCGCTTAATTACGACCCGCTTGCGAAGCATACATCCTGTCACACACCGATATCCCAGCGTCTGAAATAGAGTCCCTGCCTTACAATGGGCAGCGTTTTAAATTCAATTTCTTCAAGCTGAGCCAGACTGAGCGGACTGAATTCGGATGCTATATGCACATTCTCTTCAAGTTGTTCAATATTATCGACACCTATTATTGATGTACTAACCGGCAAGCTCATGTTATACGTCAGCGCTTCTTTTATGGAAATTGTGCCGGGTTTTGGCGTGCGCGAGCGGGCATCAGTTTGCTGGTCGAGCGGTGGCGGCGTCCAGCTCGACAACATGCGGCTGCGCGTAGTAACTTTCATCCCGATAATAGCAATACCTTGCTTTTGCGCTTCGGGTAAAAGATAATTTTTGAAGCTCAGATAATGCACATCGGCGGCATTTAATGCCATAAGTATGGAGTCGAAAGGATAACGCTTTATGGCGTCGAGCAAAACTATGGGTTCATAATGCCCTGTAATGCCGATATTGCGTACTATGCCTTCGGATTTGGCTTTTTCGAGCGCCTTAATTGCACCGTCGGAAGCGAAAATTTTGTCCAGGTCTTCCTGTCGTTGTACGTTGTGCAATTGCCATGTATCAATATGATCGGTCTGCAGGTTTTTCAGGCTTTCTTCCAGTAACCGCATCGAACCGTCGTAGGACCTGTCGTGGGTTTTGGTAGCAAGCCACACTTCGTTTCGCCGCGTTTTCATCACCCTGCCGATGTTTAACTGACTTACTCCTCGCCCGTAAGATGCCGCAGTGTCGATATAATTGACACCCAGGTCGATGGCCCTGTGAATAATTTTTTCCGATTCTTCCTCACGACCGGCAATCTCAAGGGTCGCCTGCCCGCCAAGGCTAAGTACGCCGACTTTATAACCTGTTTTCCCCAAGGCATGGGTGGGCATGGCGCTGAATGTTGCAGGATTAAAAGGATGTTCATCGTTTTTTTTATGAGGAACCAAATCCTTGTTAATCGCAGCTTCCGCCTGATTAATGGATAATGCCGCTGCTGCAGCCAGACCCGTTCCTAAAAAACGCCGTCTGTTCATGTTATTACTTTTCATCTGTTTTGGTTTTTAAATTATTATATCATCCTATATGCGAATATGTTTGTTTTGACTAAAGTAACGTGAATTTGATGTAAGGAGCACTTTTGAAAATTAGGAATTGAAATCAAATCTTTACAGGTATCCTCTGTTTTTATGGTCTTTTGTATATTTGAAATGTCAGTAACATCTTTTCGCTTGTTACTGACATCTTATTTACGCAATAAAGATACAAAATTATCTAATTGACAAATAATCTTATCAATATTATTCCCTTTCAAAAATCCCAAATTCTTTCACTATCTTTGCAGCCTGAGAGAGGGAGAGCCAGGAACCAAGAGCCAAGACTTTAGAACGCGCACCCCGTAACTCGTAACATAGAACCTGTCTGCCGACAGGCAGGCTGCAAACTCATAACTCAAAAAATATGTCCGACGACAAAAAGATTATTTTCTCCATGGTGGGTGTCAGCAAAACTTTTCCACCGCATAAACAAGTGCTGAAAGATATTTACCTCTCGTTTTTCTACGGTGCCAAAATCGGGATTATCGGGCTCAACGGCTCGGGAAAATCTACGTTGCTCAAAATTATTGCCGGCATAGAAAAAGAGTATCAGGGCGAAGTGGTGTCCGACAAAAGTTTTTCGGTGGGCTATCTGGAACAAGACCCGAAACTGGATCCCGACAAAACCGTTATCGAAATTGTGCGTGAGGGTGTGCAACCCGTGATGGATTTGCTGGCAGAGTACGAAGACATCAACCTGAAATTTGGGTTGCCCGAATATTACGAAAACGAAGACAAAATGAACGGGTTGTTTGCCCGTCAGGCAGAGCTTCAAGATAAACTGGATGCCGCTGACGCGTGGAATATCGACAATCGGCTGGAGCGCGCCATGGATGCGTTGCGTTGTCCGCCCGAAGAGCAACCCGTGCGCGAACTATCGGGAGGCGAGCGTCGCCGTGTGGCGTTGTGTCGCCTGCTGTTGCAAGAACCCGATGTGCTGCTGCTGGATGAGCCTACCAACCACCTAGACGCGGAGTCCATTGACTGGCTGGAGCAACACCTACAACAATATGCCGGAACGGTTATCTGCATCACGCACGACCGTTACTTCCTCGACCACGTGGCGGGCTGGATTCTGGAACTGGACCGCGGCGAAGGCATTCCGTGGAAAGGAAATTACACTTCGTGGCTGGAGCAGAAAACCAAACGCATGGAGCAGGAGGAGAAACAGGCAAGCAAGCGCCGCAAAACGCTGGAGCGCGAGCTGGAATGGATAAATATGGCTCCCAAAGCGCGTCATGCCAAAGGGAAAGCGCGTTTGAACTCGTACGAGCAACTATTGAACCAAGATACAAAAGAGCGCGAAGAGAAACTCGAAATTTTTATCCCCAACGGACCTCGTTTGGGTAACAAAGTGATTGAAGCCATCGGTGTGAAAAAAGCGTTTGGCGACAAATTGCTGTTCGACGATTTGAATTTTATGCTTCCGCCCAACGGCATCGTGGGCGTTATCGGACCCAACGGTGCGGGGAAAACCACGCTTTTCCGCCTTATCGAAGGAATGGAGAAACCCGATAACGGTACGTTCGAAGTAGGCGAAACGGTAGTTACGGCGTATGTGGATCAGGCGCACGAAGCCATCGACCCCGAAAAAACGGTGTATCAGGTGGTATCGGGCGGTTCGGAATTTGTGCGCGTAGGCGGAAAAGATATCAATGCACGGGCGTATTTATCGCGGTTTAACTTTTCGGGTGCCGACCAAGAGAAACTGTGCGGCGTGTTGTCGGGTGGGGAGCGAAATCGTTTGCATCTGGCGCTCACGCTCAAAGCCGAAGCCAACGTGCTGCTGCTCGACGAACCTACCAACGATATCGACGTGAACACGCTGCGTGCGCTGGAAGAAGGTCTCGAAAACTTCGCCGGCTGTGCCGTGGTTATCAGCCACGACCGCTGGTTCTTAGACCGCATCTGCACACATATTCTCGCGTTTGAAGGAAACTCGGAAGTGTTCTATTTCGAAGGCTCGTACAGCGATTACGAGGAGAACAAGAAAATGCGATTGGGTAATGTGGAACCGAAGAGAGTGAGGTATAGGAAGTTGTAAACAGTCATCGGTCATCAGACATCAGCTTGCAGTTTATCTTGGTTCTTGGCTCTTGGTTCTATAAGTCTAATCAAATTACCTGAATGAAAAGAATAGTCGTATTAATTTTTATCGCTCTTTTTTGCGGGAGCACTTTCGCTCAAAATACCACATACAAGGGTGTTATTACCGATGCAAAATACAAAACGCCGGTGGCGTATGCTGCTGTTTTTGTAGAGAGCGCACCCATAGGAACTGTTGCAGATAACGTGGGCGAATTTTCTCTTTCTGTTCCCGACTCCGTTGCCGGCAGGCTTGTGATCGTTCGTGAAGGATTTGCCTTTAAGCGTATCGCTGTGGACACGGTGGCGACAAACGCCATGCACATTGAATTGCAGCCTGATGACCTGGAACAACAAGCCATAGCTTTGCTGGATAGTGCTAACGCACATCAAAAACCTTTTGGCAGGTTTGTGGGTAAAGTAGCAAAATTAATCATGAACGATTGGGTTCCGCTTGGAAATCCTGAGACCAATAAATTCGATTTCGGCAGAATTCAGACTTTGCCCACCTACAATCCTATCGAAGGGGTTCGTTTGAGAGCGGGAATTGCTTCCAATTCGCGGTTGAGTCCGCATTTCTTTGTGAAAGGTTATGCGGCGTACGGTTTTAGAGACCGGAAATTCAAGTATCGGGGCGAAGCCATTTATTCTTTTGATAAAAAAGCGTATCACGAAGACGAGTTTCCGAAAAATAACCTGCGTCTGGTGTATGAGAACGATTTATATTCGCCCGGAGAAATGCATCCGCGTGCACAAAACGATCTGCTGCTGATTACGTATCGAAGATCGGTAAATGAAGCTACTTACCGCAATTTTGCCGAAATAAACTACGAGAAAGAATACAAGACCGGCTTTGCACACACGTTTTGGTTGCGCAAATCGAGGTTTGTTCCGCAAGGCGAATTGGTTTTTGAACGGGATTTCAGCGATATGCGTATTCCTTACGAAGAGTTGAATACTTCGGAAGCGGGTGTTTTGCTTCGCTATTCGGTACGCGAAGCGTATGTACAGCAAAAGCGCAAGCGGAAATCCATTGAGACGACAAGCCCGGTGTTTTTTCTTTCGCACTCCATCGGGTTCAACGGCTTTTTGGGTGGCGAAGTTCCGTATCATCGCACCGAATTTTCTGCACAGAAACGGTTTCAATTAAATCGTTTTGGCCGGTTAGACGCCGTAGGCGAGTTTTCGAAAGTGTGGAACGCGGTGCCTTTTCCGTTGTTGGTGTATCCTAACCAGCGTTTCAAACATCACATCGAGAGTAATGCATTTTTCCTGAACCGGGCGCTGGAATTCGTTGCCGATGAGCAATATACCATTCGGACTACTTTCGTGGGCGATGATTTCATATTATCGAAAATCCCATTGTTAGACGATATGGGAATAAAAGAGCTGATCTCGTTACGCGCTTCCTACGGAAAGTTGAGTGCGAAAAATGATCCACTGAAGTCTTCGTCTTCTATTTACAATTTTCCGCCGGCTTCTTATCGATACGACTCCGCGCCTTATGTGGAAGGAACAATCGGTATCACCAATATTCTGGGACTGTTGCGCGTGGAATACGTTCATCGCTTCACTTATCGTGATCATCCCGATGCGTTACTCGGAAAAGTCAGAGTGGATGTGACACTGTGAGTTGAGAGTAATCGGAATTGATAAACCAAAAGCGTTTCGATAATCTTATTTATCAAACGTTTTTTTTATGTTATCTTTGTAACTTATTTTGAATTGAATAAATGGTCACAATTCTCGGAATAGAGTCTTCCTGCGATGATACTTCTGCAGCGGTTATTCGTGATGGTGTAATTTTATCCAACGTGATTGCCGGACAGGCAGTGCATGAGCGATACGGCGGTGTGGTGCCCGAACTGGCATCGCGTGCGCATCAGCAAAATATTATTCCTGTAGTGCATGATGCGTTGAAACAGGCAGGTGTCGATAAACCGGAACTTTCGGCAATTGCTTTTACTCGCGGGCCGGGGCTGCTGGGCTCATTGTTGGTAGGAACATCGTTTGCCAAAGGATTATCCTCTGCACTCAATATACCGATGATCGAGGTAAATCACTTGCAGGCACATGTGTTGGCTCATTTTATTAAAGAGAATGAAAATGATACTGATCAACCCGTGTTTCCTTTTTTGTGCCTGTTGGTTTCGGGTGGAAATTCGCAGATAATTCTTGTGAAGTCGCACGATGATATGGAAATCATCGGCCAAACCATTGACGATGCTGCGGGCGAGGCGTTCGACAAATGCGCCAAAGTGATGGGGTTAGGCTATCCGGGAGGGCCTGTTGTGGATAAACTTGCGAAGCAAGGAAACGCGGAGCGTTTTAAGTTCAGTAAACCCAATATTGCGGGATACGATTACAGCTTTAGCGGATTGAAAACGTCATTCTTATATTTTTTGCGGGACGAGCTAAAAACTGACCCCGGTTTTATTGAAAAAAGCAAAGAAGATCTTTGTGCATCGTTGCAGAAAACCATCGTGGATATCCTGATGAATAAACTGTACCATGCTTCCAAAGAATTGAAAATAAAAGAAGTTGCTGTTGCGGGCGGTGTATCTGCCAATTCCGGATTGCGAAACGCATTCGAAGAATATAAACGTCGTTACGGGTGGAAGATTCACATTCCCAAATTTGCTTACACCACTGATAATGCGGCTATGGTTGCTATTTCGGGATATTACAAATACCTGAAAGGTGAGTTTTGTGAGTATGATGTGGCGCCGTATGCGAGAGTTTCAATTTAATTAAGAATGAATAATTGCTAATTATGGCGAATTCGTCATAAATAAATATTTGCTATGGCAAAGATAAGTGTTTCAAGTACCGATATTACAATTGTGAAAGTCAATGAAGCGGATTATATTTCGTTGACAGATATTGCCCGATATCGAGACAATGAAAGAAGCGATTATATTTTACAAAACTGGTTGAGGAACAGAAGTACTATTGAGTTTATAGGTCTATGGGAATCTTTTAATAATCCAAATTTTAATTCCATCGAATTCGATGGAATTAAAAACATTGCCGGGTTAAATAGTTTTTCCTTAACACCTAAAAGATGGATTGATACAACGAATGCTATCGGTATCATATCAAAAACAGGGCGTTATGGTGGAACATACGCTCATAGAGATATTGCTTTCGAGTTTGCAACTTGGCTTAGTGCAGAATTCAAGTTTTATTTAATCAAAGAATTCCAACGCCTCAAAGAAGAAGAGCAAAAGCAAATTGGATGGAGTGCCAAGCGCGAGTTGGCGAAAATAAATTATCGGATTCATACCGATGCCATAAAGCAAAACTTGATTCCTGAAGAACTTACGCCACAGCAAACATCTATTGTGTATGCCAATGAAGCCGATGTTTTGAATATGGCACTATTCGGCAAAACGGCTAAACAATGGCGCGATGAAAACCCCGAACTCAAAGGAAATATTCGCGATTATTCCTCTATCAACGAACTGATTTGTCTGTCGAATATGGAAAATCTGAACGCTGTTTTTATCAATGAAGATATGCCACAAAAAGAACGGCTTATCAAATTAAATAAAATCGCCATTCAGCAAATGAGCGTATTGCAGGACGTGGAAAATAGAAAATTATTGAAGTGAAAAAATAAACAACAAAATATATGGAACAACAAAATCTCCAAGTTGATGAGAATAAAAAATCGCTCAACTTTATCGAGCAAATAGTTGAAAACGATTTAAAAGAAGCTAAAAACGATGGTCGTGTTCAAACCCGATTTCCGCCTGAACCCAACGGTTATCTTCATATCGGGCACGCTAAAGCGGTATGCATCGATTTTGGCATTGCCGAAAAATACAACGGAATTTGTAACCTTCGGTTCGATGACACCAACCCCGTGAAGGAAGACGTGGAGTACGTTGATTCCATTATGGAAGATATTCAATGGCTTGGATTTCAGTGGAAAAATGTTTATTATGCATCCGATTACTTCCAACAACTCTGGGATTTTGCAGTGCAACTTATCAAGGAAGACAAAGCTTATGTGGACGAGCAATCGGCGGAAGAAATTGCGAAACAAAAAGGTACGCCAACCGTGCCGGGAACGCATAGCCCGTATCGTAACCGTCCCATCGAAGAGTCGCTCGACCTGTTTCATAAAATGAACAGCGGTGAAATTCCCGAAGGCAAAATGGTGTTGCGCGCCAAAATAGATATGGCTTCGAGCAACATGCACTTTCGCGACCCGATTATTTATCGTGTTCTCCACATACCTCACCATCGCACAGGAACGGAGTGGAAGGCGTATCCGATGTACGATTTCGCACACGGTCAATCCGATTATTTTGAAGGTGTAACTCACTCAATATGCACATTGGAATTTGTGGTTCATCGTCCACTCTACGATTGGTTTATTGACCAGCTTGCTGACAGCGACTATCGCCCGCATCAGTATGAGTTTAACCGCCTGAATATGACCTATACCATGATGAGTAAACGTAAATTGCTTCAACTTGTGCAGGAAAATCTCGTTACCGGATGGGATGACCCGCGTATGCCAACGCTTTGCGGACTACGTCGTCGTGGTTATACACCTCAATCTATCCGCAATTTTGTGGACAGTATCGGTTATACCAAGTACGATGGGATAATTGACGTTTCGTTGCTTGAATTTGCCATTCGCGAAGATCTTAACAAGAAAGCCATTCGCGTATCAGGTGTTGTTAACCCTGTAAAACTTATCCTTACGAATTATCCCGAAGGGAAAACAGAAGAGGTAGAGGCAGTTAATAATCCGGAAGATGAGTCGATGGGAAGCCGTCAGGTGAAATTCTCTCGCGAACTGTGGATAGAACGTGATGATTTTATGGAAGATGCTCCTAGAAAATATTTCCGCCTGACACCCGGAAATGAGGTGCGCCTGAAAAATGCCTATATCGTGAAATGTACCGGCTGCAAAAAAGATGAAAACGGTGACGTAACAGAAGTGTACGCCGAATACGACCCGCAAACCCGTAGCGGTATGCCCGAAGCCAACCGTAAGGTGAAAGGTACTATTCATTGGGTATCGGCTGAACATGCCATTGATGCTGAAGTGAGGCTTTACGACCGTTTGTTTATGGTGGAAGACCCGGCTGGTGAGAAAGAGAAAGATTTCCGCGAACTGCTGAATCCCGATTCACTCATCGTGAAGAAAAACTGCAAAGTGGAAGAATTTCTGGCAGGTGCCAAACCGATGGATAGTTTCCAGTTCCAGCGTATCGGATATTTCAATGTAGATAAAGATTCAACTCCCGGGAATTTGGTTTTCAACCGCACGGTTGCGCTGAAAGATTCGTGGAAGAAACAGAACAACTAAGAGCAAAGAGCGTAGAGCGGTGAGTAAAGTGTTAAAAACTCCCGCCGCTAAAAACCCTTTGCCCTTAGCTCCAGGCCCAAGACTTACAAAATGGACGAAGAATTCGATATACAATCGCTTATAAATCGCTACGAGCAAATGCAGTTGATCGGCAAGAAAATTTATTTCGATGCCGATGAATTTGCCGTGCTTGCCGATTATTACAACAGCCTGGGAGATAACGAACAGGCCGAGGAAGTCATAGAAGAGGGACTCAGAATGCATCCTGCCAGTCCGGATTTGATGATTCTGAAGGCTAAAACGTTGGTGTTTTCCGAGTTGTATGATGAAGCATTGTCGTATTTAAACAATATTCCCGACGAAGGTAACATCGAATTATGGTTGCTCCGGATTGAGAGTTTACTGCATTTAGAGAAAACGGAGGAAGCTAATGAAGTCATTAGTGAAACAATGAATAAGGAATTGTCTATCGACGATTTGTACGTTTTTATTACTGAAGTGGGCTATGTAATGAATGATATAGACAATTTTGACCGTGCCATTTCTTATCTCGAAGAGAGTTTAAAAATAGATGAATCTAATCCCGATGTGCTTATCGATCTGGCCTATGCCAATGAAATGAAAGGTGATTTTGCTCAGGCCATTGAGTATAACAACCGGTTGCTTGATATTGATCCGTATTCGTTTGAGGGTTGGGTAAACATGGGTAAACTCTATTCTATGAACGAAGAGTTCAACAAAGCCATTGACGCTTTCGATTTCGCGCTTACAATTAACGAAAATGATGTTTCGGCTCTTAAAATGAAGGCGTTGTCGCTTTATTTAAACGATAATGCTCCCGAGGCCATTCGTATTTTTGAAGAATGTATCCGCATTTCGCCGGATGATGAATCGCTCTACGATTCCTTGCTGGAAGGATATGAAGCTATGGAACAGTATGACGAGATGTCGCGTGTTATCGATATTAAGGAAAAACGTTTCGGACCAAAAGGAATTGCTACTCGGCGTGCGTTCGTTGAGCTTTTAAAAGATAATTTACCTGAAGCCTGGGAATTATACAATAACATTCCTGTGGATGAAAAAGAGTCGCTTGATTATCATATGCTCGAAGGTGAGCTGATGTTCATCGATAATAATTTACGTGCCGCTGAAGCAGCATATATGAAAGCTGCCTTGCTATCGGAAGATAATGAAGAAATTATTGATCGTTTAGCAAATGTAAACGTTGCTCAGGAAAAATACGAGCAGGCCGCAGCGTATTTAGAACAATTACTGGAACTCGACCCAAAATATCCGACAGCAAAATCACGCTTAGCTTTCATCCGCTTCGAGATTGGTACCAAGGAACCTTTTGATGAAATTATGGAGCAGTTCTCGGATGACGAACTCAGAGCCTTATTGCACGTAATTTCGGGTAACGAAGATTCCGACTTCTCCGGTTTCAACCGTCAGAAAATGCTGATCCGCCTTAATGAAGCCCGTGAGAACAGAGTATTATTTAAGAACATAAAGTATTAAGAAATACATTTTGAGAAAGGTTGAAAATCCTGATTCTTTACTCTAACCATCTAAAATAATTAAAATGAATGCCTTGAATTCTCCTGTGATGTCCAAAGATCGCCTCGCCTCTCTTGATATTTTGCGTGGCTTTGATCTGTTTATGCTTGTTTTCTTTCAACCGGTTTTTGTTGCCTTTGCCCGTCATTGGGAAAATACACCCGTGTTTTCGTTCCTCTTGAATCAATTTGAACATGTTCAATGGGAGGGTTTTAGTGCGTGGGATCTGGTGATGCCTCTCTTCCTCTTTATGGTAGGTGCAGCTATGCCTTTCTCTTTCGAGAAATACCGTAAAAATCCGGATAAAACGGCCATTTACAAAAAAATAACCAAGCGATTTATCATTCTATTCATTCTCGGGGCAGTAGTCCAGGGAAGGCTTTTAAGTCTTGATCCGTTGCAGATTCGTATTTATACAAACACGTTGCAGGCAATTGCTGTGGGTTATGTAATTTCCGCTATTTTCCTACTTCATTTATCTAAGAAATGGCAGATCATTGCTACTTCATTGCTGCTAATTGGTTATTGGGCATTTCTGACCTTTTTCGGAGATTTCACTCCCGACGGCAATTTTGCCGAATTTGTTGACAGGGCAGTGTTGGGAAGGGTCCGCGATGGAGTATCGTATGCTGAGGACGGTTCGTGGAGCTTCTCCGATAATTATCGTTATACCTGGATTTTAACAAGTATGGTATTCGGGGTAACCACTATGCTGGGTGTTTTTGCCGGGCAAATTATGAAAAACGGAAAAGATAAATTAAAGAACAGTAAATTGTTGCTCATAATTGGTGTAGCATTACTTGTTTCAGCCTGGTTACTGAGTTTTCAAACACCGATTATCAAGAAAATCTGGTCGGCCAGTATGACCCTTTGGTCGGGTGGGTTATGTTTCTTGTTAATGGCGCTGTTTTATTACATCATCGATTATAAAGGATGGTCAAAGGGCATGAATTGGCTGAAAATTTATGGTATGAATTCAATTGCCGCCTATACGCTTGGAATGGTAGTTAATTTCAGAAGTGTAGCAAATTCTGTCCTTTGGGGATTAGAAAAATATACCGGCGACTATTATTCTGCAATTATAACATTTGCCAACTTCTTAATCCTTTTCTTTATCTTGCAATTAATGTATAAATTGAGAGTCTTCATAAAGATTTAGGTCTAAATCGGTCTGTGACAACATTGAAAAAAATCTTTTTTATACTGAGTTTAAATACTCACTGAAAACAATAATTAACAATACAATCTTTTCTTGTTATTTATTTTATTTAAAACTTTAATTGTTCGTTTTTTATTGTTATTTTTACGCCAATTATTTCAAATACAAATTTCCAGAAGAAAATACGTAGCTTTATAAATCAAAAAAGTTATAAAATAATACTTTAAAGTTATTTAATCTAAAACAAAATTTTATGTCATCAAAAATGTCTAGAAGGAAGTTTATTCAAGCAGGCGCAACTGCTGCTGTTGGATTAACTGTTGTACCTTCATCAGTACTTGGTAAAAGTATGGGGCACATGGCTCCGAGTGATAAACTCAACATCGTTGGTGTTGGAGTTGGAGGAATGGGTTTTGCTAACCTAAAAAACCTGGAAAGCCAAAATATTGTAGGCCTCTGCGATGTTGACTGGAAATATAGCCAACGCGTCTTCGATTACTTCCCTAAAGCAAAGAAATATTACGATTATCGTAAAATGTACGATGAATTGGGAAAATCAATCGATGGTGTAGTTGTTGCTACAGCTGACCATACACACGCTATTATTGCTGCTGATGCCATGGTAATGGGTAAACACGTTTACGTACAAAAACCATTAACTCACAGCGTTTATGAATCACGCCTTTTGACCAATTTAGCTGCAAAGCATAAAGTGGCTACCAGCATGGGCAATCAAGGATCTTCCGGACCCGGAGTTCGTCAGGTTATCGATTGGATTCGCGATGGACAAATCGGAGAAGTTACTAAAGTTGAAACTTTCACCGACAGACCTATCTGGCCACAGGGATTAATGACACCGAAAAAAGCTGATAAGGTACCTTCAACATTAAATTGGGATCTATTTATTGGCCCGGCCAACAAACGTCCATTCAATAATATCTATCACCCGTGGAACTGGCGCGGATGGTGGGATTTTGGTACAGGCGCTTTGGGTGATATGGCTTGTCACATTTTACACCCGGTATTTAAAGGCTTAAACTTAGGTTATCCTACAAAAGTACAGGGCTCATCTACAATGCTTTTGACCGACTGTGCACCTAACGCACAAATGGTGAAATACATTTTCCCTGCTCGCGATAATATGCCGAAAGTAGCTATGCCCGAAGTTGAAGTTACCTGGTACGACGGTGGATTACAGCCATTCCGTCCGGAAGGTGTTCCTGCCAGCAAAAACCTGAACGATCAAGGTGGTGGCGTAATTTTCCATGGAACAAAAGATACTCTCATTTGCGGTTGTTATGGTGTAAATCCATGGTTGGTGTCAGGAAGAAAACCAAATTCTCCGAAAACTCAGCGCGAAGTAACACTTTCTCACGAAATGGATTGGGTACGTGCTTGTAAAGAAAGCGCTGCAAACCGTGTTGAAACAGCTTCTCCATTCTCTGAAGCAGGACCATTCAATGAAATGGTTGTAATGGGAGTTCTGGCTGTAAGATTACAAGGTTTGAACCAGGAATTACACTGGGATGGTGAAAATATGAAGTTCACTAACATTCCGGCAGACGCAAATATCAGAACAATCATTGAAGACGGCTTCAAAATTACCGATGGTCATCCAACTTTCAACAAAACCTGGACTGAACCGGTAAGTGCAAATGCATATGCTGAAGAAATGATCAAGCATACATATCAAAACGGTTGGAAATTACCGGCTATGCCGTAATATATAGAGGATGGATGTCAGATGTCAGACCGCTCACTGTCAGAAAACAGAGTCTTGCGTCTGATATCTGACGTCTGTCATCTTAATAAAGAAGTTTAAATTTAAAAGAAAACAGTTTATGAAAAGAGTTTTTTATTTATTTGTAAGTATTGTGATTACCGCTTCATTTATAGCTTGCAGTGGTGGTACAAAGAAAGCAGAAACAAGTGAAAATGGTGATTCTATGAAAGTTGAAACTCCCCAATACACCGTGTTGGAAAAGCCTCAGGTTGACTTATCGGCGTTTACAACCGACAAGGATGGTTATATTGTTATTTTTAACGGAAAAGATTTTACAGGCTGGCGCGGTTACGGTAAAGATGCAGTTCCGGCTAAATGGGTAATTGAAGACGGAGCCATTAAATTTAATGGAACCGGTGGTGGTGAGGCTCAGGAAGCAGATGGCGGAGATCTTATTTTCGCACATAAATTCAAAAATTTTGAACTTCTGCTGGACTGGAAAGTTTCAAAAGGTGGTAACTCAGGTATTTTCTATCTTGCGCAGGAAGTGACCACAACAGATAAAGACGGAAACGTTAATTTGGAACCCATTTACATTTCTGCTCCTGAATACCAGGTTTTGGATAACGCAAATCATCCTGATGCTAAATTGGGTAAGGATAATAACAGACAGTCTGCTTCATTATACGATATGATTCCTGCAGTTCCACAAAATCAAAAACCTTTTGGAGAATGGAATACCACCAAGATTATGGTTTATAAAGGAACCGTTGTTCATGGTCAAAATGATGAAAATGTTCTTGAATATCATTTATGGACCCCACAATGGACAGAGATGCTTCAAGCCAGTAAATTCAGTCAGGAAAAATGGCCATTGGCTTATGAACTGTTGAATAACTGTGGCGGGCCTAACAGAGAAGGATTCATTGGTTTACAAGACCATGGAGATGATGTTTGGTACCGTAACATCAGAGTAAAAATTTTAGATTAATACAAACAATAATTCAAAAAAGAGTATTTCCGGGGTTTTAGGGATACTCTTTTTTAAAGTTAAAAACAAAACAATGAAAAAGTTTTCAAATTTATTTATAATGGCTTTAGTGGGTAGCCTTTTCGTGCTATCGGGTTGTACTCAAGGACAGAAAAAAGAAGTTGAAGAAGTAAAGGTTAAAAAAGACATCTATCTTCAATTGTATTCACTTCGTGATGATATTAAGGCTGATTATAAAGCCACTATTGACTCTGTTGCTAAATTCGGATATACCGGAGTTGAAGCCGCAGGCTATAATGATGGACAATTCTATGGAATGGCTCCGGCCGATTTCAAAAAATCCATTGAAGATGCCGGTTTGGAAGTGCTTTCATCGCACACCTCACGGCCATTGGCTGATAAGCCCGCTGATACTAATTGGGACGAAGTTTGGGCATGGTGGGATACTGCTATTCAAGCACACAAAGATGCCGGTATGAAATATATCGTGGCTCCCTGGATGCCTACTCCTAAAACAATTGCCGATTTAAAAGCGTATTGCGATTATTACAATCAAATCGGTGAAAAATGTAATGCTGCAGGGCTTCGTTTTGGTTATCACAACCACAATTTCGAATTTACTGAAATTGAAGGACAATTGATGTATGATTATATGTTGAATAATACTGATCCTTCTAAAGTATTCTTCCAAATGGACGTTTACTGGGTAGGTGAAGGCGGAAAAGATCCGGTTGCTTATTTCAATAACTTCCCCGGCCGTTTTGAACAACTTCACATCAAAGACGAAACCGAACTTGGAAGAAGTGGTAAAGTGAATTTCGAAAATATCTTTAACAACATCGATAAATCAGGTGCAAAATACCTTATCGTTGAAGTGGAAAAATATACAGGAACTCCTTTCGCAGGTGTAAGAGAAAGCTACGATTATTTGGCTAATGCTGCTTTTGTAAAAGATAGCTACAAATAAATCAATGAAACATCATAGTTTTCCTACAAAAAAATCCTCGACCAACCGGCCGGGGATTTCTTTTTGCTAAAAGCCAATAGCCAAAGGCTAACAGCTGATTTTACGCTTTTCCTGCGCTGCCCAATACTTTTTCGGTTTTGTGCATATAGAGATTTTTCAATGCTTCGCGAGCCGGTCCTAAGTATTTACGCGGGTCGAATTCAGCGGGTTGTTCAGCGAAAACTTTACGAACGGCAGCAGTCATTGCTAAACGTCCGTCGGAATCGATATTGATTTTGCAAACAGCCGATTTTGCAGCTTCGCGCAACCATTCTTCAGGAATACCAATAGAATCTTTCAGTTTGCCACCGTATTTATTGATAGTCTCCACTTCTTCTTGAGGAACAGATGAAGAACCATGAAGAACGATAGGGAATCCCGGGATACGTTGCTCAATTTCTTTCAAAATATCGAAACGAAGCATCGGAGGAACTAACTTTCCGTTTTCGTCGCGTGTGCACTGGTCGGGCGTAAATTTAAATGCTCCGTGCGAAGTTCCGATAGAGATAGCCAATGAATCAACACCGGTACGGCTTACAAAGTCTACCACTTCATCGGGTTCTGTATAAGTGTGATGCTCAGCTTGAACATCGTCTTCAATTCCGGCAAGAACTCCAAGTTCACCTTCAACTGTAACGTCATGTGCATGAGCATATTCAACTACTTTTCTGGTCAATGCGATGTTTTCTTCATACGGAAGATGTGAACCATCGATCATAACGGATGAAAATCCCGATTCGATACAATCTTTGCACAATTCAAAACTATCGCCATGGTCAAGATGAAGTACGATGGGTATTTCGTATCCCAATTCTTTTGCATACTGCACGGCACCTTGAGCCATATAACGCAACAGCGTTTGGTTGGCATATTTGCGCGCTCCACTCGAAACCTGTAAGATTACGGGCGATTTAGTTGCCACACAGGCCGAGATAATAGCCTGTAACTGTTCCATGTTGTTGAAATTGAAAGCAGGAATAGCATAACCGCCTTCAATTGCTTTTTTGAACAATTCTTTTGAGTTTACCAAACCCAACTCTTTATAACTTACCATATTCTTGTTATTTAAAAAATTAATGAATTTTATTCCCAAAACAAAGTACAAAAATAACATTTATTCCGTATAAATGGAAATTTTTTATCATAAGAGAATTTAAACATTTTCGTTTATTTAAAGTAGAATATCATATTTTTACTAAAACTGTCGTTATGTCAATTTTTTCTCCTATTTTTGTGTTTAATTTCTGAGTTGCCTTAACAAAGTGAAACTTCAAGAAGTTTAGTTTTCTAATATTATTTGAATTATTAATTGCATTTTTATTATGATCGTAGGGATTCCTAAAGAAATTATGTCGGGTGAAGCTCGCGTGGCTGCAACTCCCGAAACCGTAAAGAAGTTTGTTCAGGACGGAATGACTGTTCTTGTTGAGACAGGCGCCGGAGTGAAATCGCTTTACTATGACGAACAATATGAAGAAGCCGGAGCAGAGATGGTGAGCGATGCTGAACACCTTTTTGAGAGAGCCGACCTTATACTGAAAGTGAAAGAACCACTTTTTAACGAAAGCGTGGGAAAACATGAAGTTGAAATGATGCATAAAGGTCAGTACCTGATAACTTTTATTCATCCTGCATCGCCTGTAAATCATAAAATGGTAAAACAACTTGCAGAGCAAGGTATAATCGGTTTAACTCTCGATAGTATTCCCCGCATTTCCCGCGCTCAAAATATGGATGCACTCACATCCATGAGTACCTGTGCCGGATACAAAGGAATTATTATGGCTGCCGATGACCTGTCGATATTCATGCCACAAATGTTCACTGCAGTTGGTATGCTCAAACCGGCTAATGTATTGGTAATTGGTACCGGTGTTGCCGGATTGCAGGCTTTGGCAACCGCCAAACGATTGGGAGCAGTAACCTACGCCTTGGATATTCGTCCTGCCGCTGTTGAACAAGCCAAGAGCCTTGGAGCAAAGATAATTGAAACAAATGTCCCAGAAGAATTAGCTGTAGGCAAAGGAGGATACGCTCAAAAACTACCGGAAGAATGGCTGATGAAAGAGCGCGAAGTGTTGGCAGGTGTATTGAAAGATATGGATATTGTTTTTTGCAGCGCATTAATTCCGGGGAAAATTGCTCCGATCCTGATTACTGATAAAATGGTGGAATCGATGAAAAACGGTGCGGTTATCGTTGATATTTCTATCGATCAAGGAGGAAACTGTGAAGTGACACCTCCGGGAAGAAAAGAAGTTATCCACAACGTTATGGTTCAGGGAATCAAAAATATTCCCGGATTGATCCCTACTAGTTCAACCTGGATGTTTTCACACAATATTTATAATCTGGTAAAATATTTATCAAAAGACGGACAGATTTCATTGGACTTGAACGATGAAATCGTACGCTCGATTTTAGTAACCTATAACGGTGAAATCGTGCACGAAGGTACACGTGAAGCTATGGGAGTTTAAAGAGCAAAGACTCCTGGAACAAGGAACAAAGACTTAAATATTGTACAGACGCGATTTATCGCGTCTCTACTTTTTTCTAACTTCTAATTTCTCACTTTAGATATGAATCCAATTCTTTTAATTTTTGTTTTTGCCGTTGCTACCGTAGTCGGCTATTTCATTATCAAAAATGTGCCGAGTTTACTGCATACGCCGCTGATGTCGGGGATGAACGCTTTATCCGGGATCACTATTTTGGGAGCAGTCGCTGCTGTGGGGTTATCTGTTGTTGCTGTTAAACAACAGGATGTAATTCTTGGACAGGTTATTGGTGGATTGGCAGTTATTGCAGCAACAGTAAATGTTGTTGGTGGTTTTGGAGTTACACACCGAATGCTTAAAATGTTCGACAAGAAAAAGAAAGGGGGAAAACAGTCATGACTCTAACGCTTTATTATATCGTCTGCGCCGTTTTATCCGTTGCGGTTCTAATCGGAATTTCCATGATGAGCAAGGTGAAAACTGCCGTTTTAGGGAATATTATCAGTGCAGTTAGCGTTTTTGCAGGAATTGTGGTTACGTTGCTTTTCAACCAGATTATTTCGGTGGGAAGCATTTATGTGTATATGCTTATCGGAATAATTATCGGAAGTATGCTGGCCATTCGGGTAAAAATGATCCAAATGCCACAACTGGTGGCGCTGCTCAACGGAGTAGGAGGATTAGCCTCTGCGTTAGTGGGAATTCTGACATTGCTTGGAGTAGGGCAAACGATAAATAATTTTCCTGTTTTCTCGAACGTCACTGCCGTTTTAGCGATTGTTATTGGAGTAGTGACTTTGGTTGGTAGCTTGGTTGCGGCAGGCAAATTACATAAACTGCTGTCTCAACGGCCGGTTATCTGGAAAAACCATTCACTTATACTGAATTTCAGTCTTGTTTTGCTTGCGATTTCGATTATCTATTCCGCTTTTTTAGGAAATATATTCGGTACAACCACAGATATTGCCATAATTCTGCTGGTAAGTCTTTTAATCAGTTCCGTTTTTGGATATGCTTTCTCTATTCGTGTGGGTGGCGCAGATATGCCCATTACCATATCGTTACTCAACTCGTTGAGCGGCGTAGCCGGAGCTATTGCCGGTATGGCTATCAGTGATATTTTGCTGGTTTCGGTAGGTGGAATTGTGGGTGCATCGGGGTTATTTTTGACGCAAATAATGTGCCGCTCCATGAATCGTAGTTTGATGGATATTCTCACTGGAAAAACTTCCGTAGCAGGTAAAAAAACAGTTAAAGCTCAGGCTGCAACTGAAACTCCGCAAGAAAACCCCGAAGTTGAAACTGAGAAACCGTCTTCCGGAAACATTTTGCGCGAAGCCAAATCGGTTATTATCGTTCCCGGATACGGTATGGCGTTGGCGCAAGCACAACATTTGGTTCGCCAACTGGCGGATAATCTGGAAGCAAATGGTGCCGAGGTACGTTACGCCATTCATCCCGTTGCCGGACGTATGCCCGGACATATGAACGTGTTACTGGCCGAAGCCGACGTCCCTTACGAGCAGCTATTCGAGATGGATGCGATAAACGACAACTTTAAAAATACCGATGCCGTTATTGTAATCGGTGCCAACGACGTACTCAATCCCGCTGCCCGCGATGCAGTAGATACACCCATCTACGGAATGCCTGTGTTGAACGTTGATGAGGCTCCTGAGATTTTTATCTGCAATTTCGATTTGAGTCCCGGCTATGCCGGAGTGGAGAATCCACTTTATAAAAAGACTACCGGAGTTCATTTGATGTTGGGCGATGCTAAAGATTCTGTTGGTCAGTTAATATCGGAATTGGACAAAAAAGAAACTTTGACTTCTACTGATGAGGGGCCAACAATCGATAATTTCTCCGATATTTTGCAACATGCTAAGTCGGTTATTATCGTTCCCGGATACGGTATGGCGTTGGCACAAGCACAGCATTTGGTTCGTCAACTGGCGGACAAACTGGAGGCAAACGGTGCCGAGGTACGTTACGCCATTCATCCCGTTGCCGGACGCATGCCCGGACACATGAACGTATTACTGGCCGAAGCCGATGTGCCTTATGAGCAGCTATTTGAAATGGATGCAATAAACGACGACTTCAAGAGTACCGACGCCGTTATCGTAATCGGTGCCAACGACGTACTCAATCCCGCTGCCCGCGATGCAGTGGATACGCCTATCTACGGAATGCCGGTGCTGAACGTTGACGAAGCTCCGGAGGTCTTCATCTGTAATTTCGACCTAAGCCCCGGCTACGCCGGAGTAGAAAATCCGCTTTATACGCGATCAGCCGGAGTGCATTTGTTGTTAGGCGATGCCAAAGATTCTTTGGAGCGATTAATTTCGGGAATGGATGCCAAAAAGGCCGAACCGGTAAAAGCTGACACCTCAGCTGATGTTTTGCACGAAGCCAAATCGGTTATTATCGTTCCCGGCTATGGGATGGCACTGGCGCAAGCACAACATTTGGTTCGCCAACTGGCCGATAAACTGGAAGCTAATGGTGCTGAGATACGTTACGCCATTCATCCCGTTGCCGGACGTATGCCCGGACACATGAACGTGTTGCTGGCTGAAGCCGATGTGCCGTATGAGCAGTTGTACGAAATGGATGCAATAAACAACGACTTCAAGAATACCGACGCCGTTATCGTAATTGGTGCCAATGACGTACTTAATCCCGCTGCCCGCGATGCAGTGGATACGCCCATCTACGGAATGCCGGTGCTGAATGTTGACGAAGCCAAAGAGATTTTTATCTGTAATTTCGATCTCAGTCCCGGCTATGCCGGAGTGGAGAATCCGCTCTACACAAAGAAAAGTGGAGTACACCTGATGTTAGGTGATGCAAAGGATTCACTTTCAAAACTTATAGATTTGCTCAAGTAAAAAATGATTATAAAAATGTCCCTGAAAATGGGACATTTTTAGTTTAAAATAAGACATTTCTTCATTTTACCGCATAGATAACTTTGTTATTCAGGAAATTTTATATTCCTTTGTTAGGCTTATTAATCTTTTCTAAGCTTATTATTTAGTTCATCAATTAATGGAAAATTTCAATAACGATAATCAAATTCAAATTGAACTCACCGAAGAAATTGCCCAGGGAACTTACTCAAACTTAGCTATTATTTCGCACTCTTCTTCGGAATTTGTGGTGGATTTTGTGCGTATTGTTCCGGGTATTGCCAAGGCAAAGGTGAAGTCGCGTATTATTCTCACACCCGAGCATGCAAAAAGGCTTCTTCTGGCATTGAGAGATAATATTGATAAATTTGAAAAAATGAATGGGTCTATTTCGGTCAATAACGAAAATCCCGGATTCCTTCCACCTATAGGGGGAATGGGACAGGCGTAGCGTCGGCTATTGGCTGTTAGCAATTGGCAGGAAAGTGAAACAATTAAGCATTTGCGAAATCAATTCAACACAAAGCTAATGGCTAAAAGCAAGAAGCCAACAATTAATTTTAAAATCACACAGTTATTTGATGGAATCAGAAGTAAAAAAAGTAAAATTCAATTGGTTCAAAATGTTTTGGGAGGGCTTTACAAGTATGTCGAAACTTAGTAAAACGCTATGGATAATAGTAATCATAAAGCTTATCATAATGTTTGCCGTATTAAAACCCATCTTTTTTCCTGATTTTCTAAAATCACAGGTAAATGATGAATCGGAAAAAGCAGGATACGTACGTGAACAAATGATTGAAAGGTCATCTTTCGATTCCGAAGAATAAAACTATACATTATTAACAATTTAATCTTTTAAAGATCTATGGACGTATTACTTAATGCAGCAGCAGTTGATTGGGCAAGAGGACAATTTGCCCTGACAGCCGGCTATCATTGGATTTTTGTTCCGCTTACATTAGGATTAGCCGTGATTATGTCTATCATGGAAACCCTGTATGTGAGAACAGGAGATGAAAAATGGAAAAAGACAGCCAAATTCTGGCAAATTATTTTCGGTATAAATTTCGCTATCGGTGTAGCAACAGGTATTATTCTCGAGTTTCAGTTCGGAACAAACTGGTCGAATTACAGTTTGTTCGTGGGTGATATTTTTGGTGCTCCTTTAGCTATTGAGGGAATTGTAGCTTTCTTCCTCGAAGCAACTTTTATTTCCATCATGTTTTTCGGCTGGAAGCGTGTTAGCAAAAAAATGCACCTGCTTTCAACCTGGATGGTAACATTGGGGGCCACATTATCGGCATACTGGATTCTGGTGGCCAATGCCTGGATGCAACATCCTATCGGGATGGAATTTAATCCTGAAACAATGAGGAACGAGATGGTGGATTTCTGGGCTGTTGCAGTATCACCTATCGCAATAAATAAATTTTTTCACACAGTTACATCATCGTGGGGTCTTGGAGCCGCTTTTGTTGTAGGAGTTAGTAGTTGGTATCTGATTAAGAAAAGACATCAGGATTTCGCTCTCAGAAGCATAAAAATAGCTACTATATTTGGATTAATATCTTTCATCTTAATTGCCCTTAGCGGAGACGGTTCTGCTTATGAGGTTTCTCAAAAACAACCGATGAAGTTGGCTGCTATGGAAGGTTTATACAAAGGTAAAGAAGGTGCAGGACTGGTAGCTGTCGGGTTATTAAATCCAAAGAAAGAAGCCTATAATGATGATGTTGATCCTTATATTTTTAAATTGGAAATCCCGAAACTATTATCTTTGATGGGTTACAGAAACGCCAATGCATTTGTACCCGGAGTTAAAGATATAGTAGATGGCGGATACACTTTGCAAGATGGAACAACTGCATTATCCTTCAAAGAGAAAAGAGAACGTGGATTACTTGCACATAAAGCATTAGCAGATTTTCAACAGGCAAAAAGTGAAGGACGCGATACCGACGCTGCCAACTTTGAAACCATTATTAGAGAGAATTATAATTACTTTGGTTATGGATTCCTGGAAAAAGAAGAGGATATGATTCCGGATATACCGCTTACTTTCTATATGTTCCACTTTATGGTATTGGTGGGTGGATATTTCATTTTATTCTTTGCAGTGGTCTGGTATTATCACAGCAAGAAGAAACTGGAAAACTTCACTGCTTTGCAACATGTTGCTTTATGGAGTATTGTACTGGCCTATTTGGCAAGCCAGTTCGGATGGGTTGTTGCAGAAGTTGGGCGTCAGCCGTGGACAATTCAGGATATACTGCCGGTTCAGGCAGCAGTATCGGGAGTGCCTGTTGAAAATGTGATCACAACATTTATTCTGTTTGCTGTATTGTTTACTATTTTGCTGGTTGCAGAAGTTACAATTATGCTGAAGCAAATTAAAAAAGGACCTGATTTTTAATCTTTCACGGAACAGATTTATAAACATTAAAAACATTTGCAAATTATGATAACTTATGAATTTTTACAGAATTATTGGTGGTTTATAATAGCGCTGCTTGGAGGATTATTGGTGTTTCTTCTTTTTGTACAGGGTGGGCAATCAATGCTAAATTCCTTGTCAAAAACAGAAGATGAAAAGAAATTGGTCATCAACGCATTGGGGCGTAAATGGGAGTACACTTTTACAACGCTGGTAGTATTTGGAGGTGCCTTTTTTGCATCGTTCCCACTATTTTACGCTACAAGTTTTGGCGGTGCATATTGGGTTTGGATGCTGATTTTGTTCTCTTTTATAGTGCAGGCTGTGTCATATGAATTTCAATCTAAGCCGGGTAATGTATTTGGCCCAAAAACTTACCGGGCATTCTTGTTCTTCAACGGAGTTGTGGGAACCTTCGTACTGGGAGTTGCTGTTGCTACTTTCTTTACCGGATCGGAATTTACGATCAACAAGGTGAATTTAGTAACTTTCGGAGCCGCATCAAATGTAATGAGTGGATGGGATAATCCGCTTCATGGTCTTGAAGCTTTGGGGAATCTTAGAAATTGGTTTTTAGGACTTGCCGTCCTCTTTCTGGCAAGGACAATGGCAAGCTTGTTTTTTGTAAACAGGTTAGAGCATGATGTGCTACATGAGAGATCAAGAAAATATACGTTATATAATGGTGTTCCGTTTGTTGTTTTCTTCCTTGCTTTCTTAATCTGGACATTGGTTTCTGATGGATATGCAGTTGACCCTGATACTAAAGTCGTATCTATGGAAGCCTATAAATATCTTAACAACTTTATCCAGATGCCGGTTGTACTGGTTATTTTCCTGATTGGTGTTGCAGGAGTTTTATGGGGAATTTTTGGTACTGTGCTAAACAAATCGTTCAATAAGGGGATATGGTTCGCAGGAATTGGAACAGTGTTAACTGTAACGATGCTGCTTTTGGTTGCCGGATATAACAACACTGCCTATTATCCTTCTTATACTAATTTGCAAAGTTCGCTTACCGTACAAAATTCATCATCGAGTGAGTTTACATTAACGGCAATGGCAGTAGTATCACTTTTGGTTCCTTTCGTTCTTGCCTATATCGTTTACGCGTGGCGAGCGCTGGAAGGAAAGAAACTGAAACTCGAAGACTTGAACGAAGACGGACACGCGTATTAATTGAAAGATAAGAGATATATCGGCTCTTTGAGCAATAAATATCGTGAGACTAAAAAAAAGAGAATGCGCAACGTATTCTCTTTTTTTAGTAAATGATGAACTGAGCAAAATAAAAATTTGTATATTTGCATAAGTATTTTTAACAGATGAGAAGAAAATTAAATAAGTTCCTCTTTTACAATGCTATTATACTTTCTTCATTTTTGCTCTCGTGTAATAACAACACGAAAAGCATGTTCAAAGCAGATAATGGAGTTGATTTTAATACAATAGACATTGAAAAGAAACACTTTCTGGATGATAATCCGGAGAACCCATCTTGCAACCTGACGTTAAGCTTCACATATCCGGAAAGCATTGTTAATTTTGATAGTGAGTCTGCCAGACGTGTTTTTTTAAGAACTGTTGTAGGTGCAAATTATGATAGTTTATCCGTAAAGGAGGCCATTGATAAATATGCACAAAACTATATTGAAAACTATCAAAATGATGCTGAGATTTACAAAGTTAATAAACCAAATCAGGAGAATCAAAGCGATACATTAGATGACTTGTATCTCACCGACGATGAACAATCATATTTGCCCGAAGTTTTCTATTCATACTACGAAAATATTTCCGATTCCATTGTTTATAACCATTACGGCATTATTTCATTTCAAGTGAAGCAAACCAATAACAAAGGCGGGCGAATGTCATATGAAACCATCAGAAATTATGTGCTTGATCTATCGAGTGGCGAGTTGATGGCGGAGGGTGATATTTTTTCTGCAGGTTATGAAGTAGCGTTGCGCCCCATAATTCAGAACTCGTTGCTGGAGGGAAACAATGTGAAATCTGTTCAGGAACTTGAAGATCTGGGCTTTTTCGGTATCGATGAGATCCTGCCGAATAAGAACTTTCTTATTACAGACAAAGGTATTACATACACGTTTAACAAAGGTGAGTATTCGGCTTATCAGTTGGATGCACCAGAAATATTCATTCCTTATGGATCCATCCGCTCCTTGTTGCGCGAGGGCTCTGTAGTTTCCAAATTATCCCGATTGTAGTGAGTATTATCGAGAAATACTTCCCATCACTCTCTACGAGACAGAAAGAGCAGTTTAGTGCACTTTTTGACTTGTATCTTGATTGGAACTCCAAAATAAATGTCATATCCCGGAAAGATATCGACAATCTTTATTTGCATCATGTTTTACATTCGCTTGCCATTGCAAAATACATCTGCTTTCAGCCAAAAACATCCATTATGGATGTTGGAACCGGCGGCGGATTTCCCGGTGTGCCACTGGCCATATTTTTCCCTGAAGTCAATTTTTTGCTGTTAGACAGTATCGGGAAAAAAGTGAGAGTTGCCCGCGAAATATCGCAAGCCATAGGCTTGCAAAACGTTGAGTTTGCACACTCACGCATGGAAGACGAGAAGCGAAAATTCGACTTTATTGTCAGTCGTGCTGTTATGCCATTATCTGATCTTGTAAAGATTGTCGGGAAAAATATCTCGTCCGAACAAAAAAATGCACTTCCTAACGGAATTATCTGTCTGAAAGGCGGCGATCTAACATCAGAACTTTCTCCATTTAAAAATAAAGTTGAATCTTTTTCGCTCAACAAATACTTCTCCGAACCCTTTTTTGATACAAAGAAATTGATTTACCTGCCGGTGTGAAACCGCTGTTTAAATTAGTTTAACAAAGAGTAAAACGAAACAGTAAGCTTTTTATGTAATAAAACCACATAGACTTTGTCATCAAAAAAATAAGATATATATTTGTTTTTTTAATCACAGCAATCTGCATCCTATAGAATTTCCATACTTAGAATCCGAGGTTCAAATTCTGATGTAGATATTAATATATCTTATTTTAATGTATAATAGCAAGTTATCCGGCAACGTGAAAACTCCGTTATCCGGTCGAATTTATCGTTTCTTCTTTGTTACAGCTTTAACAATCATATTTACACTAGGTTGCATGTGGGGAGCCATCAATTTGCTCCTAATAGGGCTTGAAAAGAGCTTCCATGGTATCGATTACTCTTGGGTGCTTGCACATGGGCACGCTATGGTGTTTGGCTTTGTAGGTCTCTTTATTATGGGATTTTCATTTCAGGCAATACCACGCTTTACACAAATGTCTTTGTGGAAACCTCGTTTAGCTGTTGCAACACTGCCTCTCATGATTGCAGGTATTCTGTTGCAAACAGTAGCTCATGTGATGGCAACACAACCACCTTATCTTTTTTTGGGAGTTTTTGCAGGTGGACTACAATTAATTGCAGTTCTGATTTATGCAACTGTCATTATTAGAACCCTGCGCAGTGCACCTGTAAAGACAACAAGTGACGGTTTTGTTTATTCAGCAATTGGTTGGTTTCTGTTGGCGGCCATTCTGAATCCGATAATTTTTGTTCTTTTTGAAGGAGCAGCGACACCGGAAGAGTTTCTCTATAACGTTTCTGCTTTTAATATTCCTTATCGTGATATCCAAACGCTCGGAATTGCTGTAGTGATGATCCTGGGAATATCGCTTCACATCTTGCCGCACGCTTTTGGATTTCGAGAGCCTTCATTGCGTTGGATAAAATTCTTACTGTGGGGCGTGAACGGAGCTGTTCTTTTTGGCATTATTGCATTTACGGCAGGTATGACTACCGGCGTTCACTGGTGGCATGCCGCAAACGGTATATCCTATATTATATTGTTGGTGGCAGCTATTGGCACACCTCTTCAGTTCGGGTTGTTTAAACGTACAAGTATCAAGGACAGGAGTCTTAAGTTTATCAGGGCGGCCTATATTTGGTTTATTGTGGCTGCGTTGCTTTTGACATTTGGCCCATATTATATGTTTGGTATTTATCTTCCCTTGACAGGTGGTGAGAATCCATTCTCGCACGCCTACTTTGGCGCTTATCGCCATGCATTGACAGTTGGCTTTATTATGATGATGATTGTTGGGATTTCTGCCAAGGTTGTACCCATTTTTTCAGGCACTGATATGCGAAAAACAAGCTCATTATGGACAGTTTTTATCTTGCTAAACTTAGGCAATGCCTGGCGCATTACATCACAAATAACTACTGACTTTTATTCGCAAGCGTTTTGGGTTATAGGTGTTTCCGGTTTTATTGAACTTACTGCACTTGGTTTGTGGGGTTACGAGTTAGTTAAAAATATACGGGATGGGAAACGGTTGCGTGAGGCTAACCTATAACAAGAAAAATTACTTACGTTTTATGCTACTTACAAATTGCTTTTTCGGTAGTATGTGTTAAAATATACAAGCACTTATTGAAATTTCAATAGGTGCTTTGTTTTTGTTACGTGCCTGTGATAAGTTTCTCGACGTAAACTCTGCTCTTCTGTGATTTGATATAAATTTCTGCTTTATATGCCTCACTTTTGTATGATATTCTTTTTGGTAAACTATTTTCCATGGTACACCGGATTTCATAAAATTACTTCTTCCTGTGTTGTGTCGTTTAAGTCTATCTTTATATAACAAAAAAACCGAACGCATATTGCATTCGGTTTCAGTTGTGGGCGTTGACGGATTCGAACCGCCGACCCTCTGCTTGTAAGGCAGATGCTCTGAACCAGCTGAGCTAAACGCCCGAAAAACACTTTTTCTCATCTTTTCTATCTCGCTTGGCAGTTGCTTTCTGAAAAAGTGATGCAAAGATAAGCCGATTTTAGTTTGTGACAAAATATTTTGCAAATATTTTTACAAATATTTTTACGGCACTGTAATTATGACTATTTTTGTACTCTCAATTGAAAGAAAAATTGGAAGTTACTTATTCGGTAAGTACTGAAAATCAAAATATGATGAGTGAAGTAGGGTAGAAAGCGATTTTCATCCACTTCGAAATCTGTAAAACCAATGCGTTAACAAATGAAACTCGACGAACTATCCGCCATTTCCCCTATTGACGGACGATATAGAGACAAAACCAGTGAATTGGCTGTCTATTTCTCTGAATATGCTCTGATCAAATACCGCTCACAAGTAGAAGTGGAATATTTTATTTCACTTTGCAGACTTGGAATTTCACCACTTGATAAAGTGGATAAGTCTGTTTTTAGCGTTTTGAGAAAGATTACTGAAGACTTCTCGGAAAAAGATGCACAGCGCATTAAAGATATTGAAAAGGTAACGAACCACGATGTTAAAGCAGTAGAATATTTTCTGAAAGAAAAATTTGACGAATTACATCTCGAAGAATTTAAAGAATTCATTCATTTTGGACTTACGTCGCAGGATATCAACAATACGGCAACACCGATGATGTGGAAAGACGCATTGCAAAAAGCATATATTCCGCAGTTGGAAGATTTGATTTCGTTGATCGGTAAGTTTGCCGAAGACTGGAAGGAAGTCTCTATGCTGGCTCGCACACACGGACAACCGGCTTCACCTACACGACTGGGAAAAGAAATAAAGGTTTTTGAGTATAGGCTTCGAAACCAAACTGAAGTATTGAAGCATATTCCCGCAAAAGCTAAATTCGGTGGTGCAACAGGCAATTTCAATGCTCACAAGGTTGCATATCCGCAAGTTGATTGGAAGGATTTTGGAAATAAGTTTTTGTTGGACAATTTAGGATTGATTCGCGAGGAGTACACCACACAAATATCCAACTATGATGCTTTGGCGGCTTCGTTCGACGCTCTTAAGCGCATCAATACGATTCTTATTGACTTTACGCGTGACATGTGGCAATACATTTCGATGGAATATTTCAAACAGCGTATCAAAGAAGGTGAAGTAGGGTCATCGGCCATGCCGCACAAAGTAAATCCCATCGATTTTGAAAATGCTGAGGGAAATTTAGGTATCGCCAACGCCTTGTTGGAACATTTGGCTGCAAAACTTCCAATTTCGAGGCTACAACGGGATTTAACTGATTCGACAGTGATACGTAACATTGGAATGCCATTGGCACATGGATTAATTGCAGTAAAAAGTACAACAAAAGGCCTGCATAAGTTGTTGTTAAATGAAGAAGCCATAGAACGAGATTTAGAAAATAATTGGGCAGTAGTGGCAGAAGGCATTCAAACCATTCTTCGTCGAGAAGGATATCCAAAGCCTTACGAAGCATTGAAGGATTTAACACGTACAAACCGGCATATTACAAGAGAAAGTATTTCGAATTTCATAGATACGTTAGACGTTAACAAAGAAATAAAGAAAGAACTAAAGGCAATATCACCAAAAAATTATACAGGAATTTAATTGGCAGAAATAACTTTTCTGCACAAGACATGGAAACAAAAAAGTTTTAGGTAATTATTTAAAAAAGAAACCGTGAGGTTATTGATAATTAAAATTTAGAAAGGGAAAAATGACAACTAACAACAACGATTCGCGACCCAGCCGGAGTTATGGCAACGCGAACAATGAGAGACACTCTTCTTCAAACAGAAATTACAACATTGAGAGAAGACCACAGCGCGAAGATGGCAACTATCGTCCGTCTTATGAGGAGAACTATAACCGGAACTACGACAATAATCCTAGCAGTTCCGATGGAGGTAAGAAGCGACGTCCGAGAGTAGGAGAGAGAGTATCTTCCGGAGGTCACAGTGGAGGCGGAGGTGAAAGAAATTACAACACATACAGTAATGCCCCGGGCAGGAGCCGGAACGTTCAGCCTGTGAGTCATGGTTCGCAGGGCCCGAAAAAACTCGTAAAGAAGAAAAAAATATTTAAGCAGATTAAATACAAGGAGAATGCTGATCCCACGGCTCCTATTCGTCTCAATAAATACCTGGCTAATGCCGGAGTTTGTTCGCGTCGCGAAGCCGATGAGTTCATACAGGCCGGTGTTGTGAAAGTAAATGGTGAGGTGGTTACCGAATTAGGTACAAAAATTACTCGTGCCGATGAAGTGATGTTCAACGATCAACCGGTAACGTTGGAAAGTAAAGTTTATGTTTTGCTGAATAAACCAAAAGGATTCGTTACTACGACCGACGATCCCGAAAATCGCAAAACGGTGATGGATTTAGTAAAAGCGGCTTGTAAAGAGCGAATTTATCCTGTAGGACGCCTTGACAGAGCTACAACGGGAGTTTTGCTTTTAACAAATGACGGAGATCTGGCATCAAAACTCACACACCCGAAATATGAAAAACGTAAAATCTATCAGGTGTGGCTTGATAAACCGGTTGCTATGGAACATATGCAAGCCATTGCCGATGGTATAGAACTGGAAGACGGTGAAATTCATGCTGATGCCATTAGTTACGTCACTGAAGAAGATTTGAGCCAGGTAGGTATTGAAATTCACTCGGGAAAAAATCGTGTTGTCCGTCGTGTTTTTGAGAAATTAGGTTATCGGGTTGTGAAACTTGACAGGGTATATTTTGCAGGATTAACGAAGAAAAATCTTTCGCGCGGAAAATGGCGTTATCTATCGGAAAAAGAAGTAAATATGCTCAGGATGGGAGCATTTGATTAAAACAAGAACCCCCAACCTCCTAAAGTGGGCTTTGGGGATTGAACCATTCATTATTGAAATAATTTAAGTCACTCTGTTTCAGTATGATTTTTCGGAAACAGATTAATAAAAATAGACAGTAAAAGTCCCCTTCAGGGGATTTAGGGGTTATTATGAAACAACTAAAGAGAACAAAGATTGCCGATGCGTTAAAGTCGGAAAAAACCGAAATAGAAGTAAACGTAAAAGGTTGGGTACGTACCCGTCGTGGAAATAAAAACGTTAGTTTTGTAGCGTTAAATGACGGAACAACCATTAATAATATTCAGTTAGTCATAGATATCGCACAATTTGGTGAAGAATATCTTAAACCCATTACCACAGGTGCCTGCCTGAATGTAAACGGTAAACTGGTTGAGTCACAGGGACAGGGACAGTCGATGGAAATTCAGGTGACTGAGATTGAAATTTATGGAACTGCTGATCCGGCAACTTATCCATTGCAGAAAAAAGGGCATTCGTTGGAGTTTTTACGTGAGATAGCATATCTTCGACCGCGTACTAATACCTTTGGCGCTATTTTCAGGATGCGCCACCATATGTCGTACGCCATTCACAAGTATTTTAACGATCGTGGATTTTACTATTTCCATACGCCTATTATCACTGCTTCAGATGCTGAAGGTGCCGGTTCTATGTTTGAGGTTACAACATTGGATATGAACAATGTGCCTAAAACAGAGGAAGGCAAAATCAATTTTTCAGAAGACTTTTTCGGTCGTCAAACTAACCTGACGGTTTCAGGACAACTCGAAGGCGAGCTTGGTGCGATGGCTTTGGGTGCGATTTATACTTTCGGCCCAACTTTCCGTGCTGAAAACTCAAATACTCCACGCCACCTGGCAGAGTTTTGGATGATTGAACCTGAGGTAGCATTTAACAATATCACCGACAATATGAATCTGGCTGAAGATTTTCTGAAATACCTAATTCAGTACGCGTTGGATAATTGTATGGAGGATATCGAGTTTCTTGCAAAAATGTACGATAGTGAGTTGATTGATCGTCTAAAATTTGTGGTTGACAACGATTTTGTGCGTTTATCTTACACCGAAGGTGTGAAAATTCTGGAAGAATCGGGACACAAATTCGAATTTCCGGTATATTGGGGTGCTGATCTGCAATCGGAACACGAACGCTATTTAGTGGAGAAACATTTCAAATGTCCTGTGATTTTGACTGATTATCCGAAAGATATTAAATCGTTCTACATGAAGCAGAACGAAGATGGAAAAACTGTTCGTGCTATGGATGTACTTTTTCCGAAAATCGGTGAAATCATTGGCGGGTCGGAACGTGAAGCCGATTACGATAAATTGATGCAACGTGTGAAAGAGATGGATATGCACATTGATCCGATCTGGTGGTATATTGACATCCGCAAATTCGGAACAGCTCCACACGCCGGGTTCGGACTTGGTTTCGAACGTTTGATGCTCTTTGTTACGGGAATGACTAACATTCGCGATGTAATTCCGTTCCCAAGAACACCGAATAACGCTGAGTTTTAAGAACTATTTTTAAATGAAGAATATACGCAATTTTTGCATCATAGCTCATATCGATCACGGAAAAAGTACGCTTGCCGATCGCTTGTTGGAATTCACCAAAACGATTGATAAAGATCAAAAGTCCCAGGTGCTTGACAGTATGGATCTGGAACGTGAACGCGGCATCACTATTAAGAGTACCGCCGTTCAGATGGATTATGAGTATGGTGGTGAGAAATATATTTTAAACTTAATAGATACTCCGGGACACGTGGATTTTTCGTACGAAGTATCCCGATCCATTGCCGCTTGTGAAGGAGCCTTACTGATTGTAGATGCTGCACAGGGAATTCAGGCGCAAACCATCTCCAACGTCTATATGGCTATCGAACATGATTTGGAGATTATTCCTATTGTTAACAAAGTAGACCTGGAGAGTGCAATGCCCGATGAAGTAGAAGATCAGATCATTGAACTGCTTGGAATTCCACGAACTGACATTATTCGTGCGAGCGGAAAAACAGGAATTGGGATCGAAGAGATCCTCTCAGCGGTTATCGAACGTGTGCCTGCACCGCAAGGTGATCCTGACGCTCCGCTTCAGGCATTGATTTTCGATTCGGTATTTAATTCGTTTCGTGGAATTATTGCTTATTTTAAGATCGTAAACGGAAGTATTGCCAAAGGCGATTTGGTGAAATTTGTTAATACGGGAAAGGAATACGATGCAGATGAAGTAGGTATTCTACGTCTTGGAATGGAGCCTCGTCAAAGTGTGGGTTGCGGTAACGTAGGTTATATTATTTCCGGGATTAAAACATCTAAGGAAGTAAAAGTAGGTGACACTATTACGCACGTTAAAAATCCGTGTGAAAAAGCTATTTCAGGTTTCGAAGAAGTAAAGCCGATGGTTTTTGCCGGTGTTTATCCCATAGAGAGTGAAGATTTTGAGAATTTGCGTGCATCACTTGAAAAATTACAATTAAATGATGCCTCGCTCACATTCCAACCCGAGTCGTCGGTTGCGTTAGGTTTTGGATTTCGTTGTGGTTTTCTCGGATTATTGCACATGGAGATAATTCAGGAACGCTTGGAACGTGAATTTAATATGGACGTGATTACTACTGTTCCCAACGTTTCGTACAAGGTGTACGATAAAAAAGGGATCATGAAGGAAGTGCACAATCCCGCGGGATTACCCGATCCAACGCTCATCGAACATATCGATGAACCGTACATTCGTTCATCAATAATTACAAGCACCACGTACATCGGACCGATTATGACATTGTGTCTCGGTAAGCGCGGTATTCTTATTAAACAGGAGTATATCTCGGGTGATAGGGTGGAAATTATTTTTGATTTGCCGTTAGGTGAAATTGTTATTGATTTTTACGATAAATTGAAAAGTATATCCAAGGGATATGCTTCATTCGATTATCATATTCACGATTTTCGTCCCTCAAAACTGGTTAAACTCGATATCCTGCTCAACGGCGAGCCGGTAGATGCGCTTTCCACACTTACTCACGCTGATAATGCACAGTCCTTCGGACGCAGAATGTGTGAGAAACTGAAAGAGTTAATTCCGCGTCAGCAATTCGATATCGCCATTCAGGCGGCAATCGGGGCAAAAATTATTGCCCGGGAAACGGTGAAAGCCGTTCGCAAAGACGTTACTGCTAAATGTTACGGTGGTGATATTTCGCGTAAACGAAAGTTGCTTGAAAAGCAAAAAGAAGGTAAAAAGCGAATGAAACAAGTGGGTAACGTAGAAGTTCCGCAGAAGGCATTTCTGGCAGTGCTAAAACTTGATTAAACAGCTATATAAACAAAATCTCCCTGAATTTCGGGGAGATTTTTTATTGATATATTTTAGAACTGTTTTTTAGCGATTTTTGTCATCCTTTGCTGGAATGGAAGTTGCTTGTTTCATGGTTAAATTGCCATTATATTTTCCACCCATTTCTATTTCCACATTATCAGCTTGAATATTTCCGTTTACCACTCCGGTGTTTTTTATATTCAATTCCTTACATTCTATATCCCCAAAAATATTTCCGTAAATAATAATGCGGTCACTTTTTAAATTCCCGATCACTTTGGCCTTTTCGCCGATCACAATACCTTTTGACAGAGACAAATTTCCTTCAATAGTACCGTCAATGCGTATAATGTTTTCTCCTTTAATGTCGCCTTTAAAGATGATATCAATACCAATTACGGTGTCTATTGCTTGTGATTCAATGGAATGATTGCTGCTTTTGCGGTTGCTTTTCATTTGGTATTATTATTGAAAATTGAAGTAGTCGTTCGGGTTTACTTTTTCGTTGTTTTTAATAATTTCGTAATGAAGGTGTGGTCCTGAGCTTCGTCCTGTACTCCCAAGCTTACCGATAATTTGTCCGGATTCAATTTTGTCGCTTTCCGAAACAGATATTTCCGACAAATGGCCGTAAAGTGTTTTCAAATTATTTTCGTGCTTTACAATCACGCACTTTCCGTATCCTCCATACCAACCGGCAAATTCCACTGTGCCGTTTGCGGTTGTTCTAATCGAAGCGCCTCTTTCACCTTTAATATCGATTCCTGAATGATACTCAGCGCCGTGTCCTGTAAATGGATTTCTTCTGTAGCCGTATTTTGAGATGATGTTATCTGAAAGAGTAGGATTTCCAATAGGAACACTTTTTAAAGTTTCCTCTAAATCATTGAGTTGTTCTTTGTAAAAATCGGCTAATTCATTAATTTTTATCACATCTATGTTTTCGGGACCACCCATATTCTCAAAGTTCATTTGAGCAAGTCCTCGCGAGTCTAATAATTGATTTATCCGGAATATACTTTCATCAATCGATTGAAAGGTCTGGCGAGCTTTGGGGACGTTAATAAGATTTTTTATTTTATCGGCCTTTTCTATTTCAGCCTGATATATTTCACTGGTACGATGAAATATAGTAAACCCCAATGCCGTAATTAAGCAAAGAATAACTAAAACAACTACAGCGAAGTATTTTTTCCAATGCAGAAGTAACTTAGTCGGAATAAGAAGGGTTCTGTTTCCTTTTCCCTCTGTATTAATAATTAAAATGGATGTTTTGCGATTGCGCATTTTGATTTTCCGGAAAAAGCACAAAGAAATTTTTGCAAAAATAATTTTTTATTTTGAAAGGGATATTAACCTTTATGGTAAAAAATCTAAAATTATTCCTAAAGTGTTTCATTTGTTTCTAATTATAACACTTTGTTGAAAATATTCTCACTTTTTTATTCTGTAGCCTAAATTTTATGCAATGTTGTTTTTTTGCTTAATTTTGTTTTTGTAACAGCCAATATAATTTTGAAAAATAGTATATTATTGATTCTTAGTATAAATAATTAAAATAATTACAAAAATGAAATCAAAACTCTTTTTATTGACACTTTTTGTTATCAGTAGTATATCGTTTGCTAATGCGCAATACGTGAATGAAGTAGCAATAAGCGACATCGATGCTGATTATGTGATGGTCTGGTCGGATTCGGGACCGATTTTAAGTACTAAAGTAACTGTTCGTATTGATTACGGTCAAGGGGGAAGAACACCTCAAATTACCGACGAACGCCGCCGCCCAATGACGTTCAACGGAATGCTTGGTGTTCTTAATATGATGAGCCGGAATGGATTTGAACTCTTTGAAATCATCCGCAGTGAAAAAGATAATCAGGAATTTTATTTATTAAGGAGAAAAAACTCGTTTTCTGACTACAATAACAGTGGAACTGTGGATTACGACTCAAGCCTACGGAGCCGTTAATAAAAAACAGCTTAATCAATTACAAAAGAACCTGAATCAGGTTCTTTTTTATTTTCCTATCGGTCTGCGATTTTGACCAATCACACCTGTTAAATTATCTCCTAAATCCACTCGGGCGCTGTCTGCAATTTTCTGTAATTTTTCTACAATTTGCGGGTATTCTGAAAGCACATCATATCTTTCACCGGGATCGCGACGTAAATCGAATAAGAGCATCGTTTCCAAAGGCTCATTTTCGTTGACTTTTCCAGGTAGTCCATCTTTTCCAGGTAAGAATCCTTCGTATGTACGGTGTTTATGTGGAAAAATCAATTTATACGTACCATCGGTGACAGCTTCTAAATCGTTTTCACGATAATAATACAGGAATGATTCTCTGGGATTAGCATTTTTCTCCTGAAGGATCAAAGTCATCAAACTTACACCGTCAATTTTGTGGCTGGGTAACTCAGCGTTGCTTATTTCCGCCAATGTGGGCAATATATCGATAGCAGATGCCAGTTTGTTAGTCACGCTGCCCGGTCTTATTTTTCCTGTCCATTTCATCATACAGGGAACACGTTGTCCTCCTTCAAAAGATGTTCCTTTACCTTCACGTAAACCACCCGTGGAACCGGCATGATTACCGTAATTGATCCACGGCCCATTATCGGAAGTAACAATCACTAACGTATTTTCATCCAAATCTAATTCTTCCAGTTTATTCAGTATTTCTCCGATACTCCAGTCGATTTCCATCATTACATCACCATAAAGTCCTTGTTCACTTTTTCCCTTAAATTTGTCAGAAACAAATAGCGGAACGTGTGGCATTGGATGAGCTAAATATATAAAAAAAGGATTATTTCTATTTTTTTCAATAAAGTTGATAGTTCTATTGGTAAAATCTGTGGTAAAACAGCTCTGATCTGGATTTAGCTCGATGGTTTCCGAACCTTCTATAAGTGGGAGTGGTGGAAATTTTGCTGTCGGATGATTAGGCCACATATCGTTGGAATAGGGGATTCCGTAATATTCGTCAAATCCGTGGTTTGTTGGTAAAAATTGAGGAAGATGTCCCAAATGCCATTTTCCGTAAATAGCTGTTTTGTAGCCTTTTTGTTTCAACAACTCAGCAATGGTCATTTCTTTCTCGTTAATACCGGTTGTGGCTGATGGCCCCGGAGCTCCGTTTATTCCGATTCTATTGGGATAACACCCAGTCAATAATCCGGCACGCGATGCACCACTTACAGCCTGAGCGGAATAGAAATGGGTGAACATCATTCCATCATGCGCCATCTTGTCCAGATTTGGAGTTTTATAGTTTGTTGCACCGGTAAGGCTCAAATCTCCGTAACCCATATCGTCCATCATAATCAACACGAAATTGGTCGGTAGTTGTGCAAAACTATATACAGGAGACAGACAGGCCGCCGAAAGAATAATTTTTGGTATTGGTTTCATGTATTTCGAAATAAAAATTCAACTTTTATGCAAATTAACGAGAAAAATCTTATTCCTAAAAGCAAAATAGAATTTAGCTCAGCCGAATTTATGAAAAAGGCACTCCAATTGCTCAGAATGCCTTTTAAACAAAATAATAAATAAAAGTAGAGAGTTGTGCAGAAAATAAATTCTGCATTTTTTAATTTAGGAATGCCACGAAAGTAGGATTTATTCCCACCGCTTTAAGCGAATATTTCAGTTTTCTGTTTTTATCAAAACAATGTACATTTCCGGGGTTGGTGTAATCTGTCTCAGTCAGAAAAACATCACCCGAGAATGCATCAACTGAAATATTATACGGAGTAGGTATTTTTGTTCCGTCGGTGATAAAGTTCTGAATTGCTATTTTTTCGTTCAAACAATCATAAACAGTAATGAGGCTTTGTGAATAATCATCAATAATTATGTAAGCTTTGTCATTTACATACGTAAGTTTGTTTGGCTGTATGTTCTCGATTGTTTCTACTTTTTCGGTTGAAACATTAATTTTCTTTAATGACGCATCTGCTACTTTTGTCCATCCTTGCCAAATAGCACTTGTAGCAACATAAATATCTCCTTGTGAATCGGCAAAAATATGAACGGGGTTTTTTCCGACTTCAATTTTCTTTTCTTCTTTAAAACTTTTTATATCAACAACAGAAACAGTTGTATCGTAATTGCCCGTTTCGAAATCCAATCCCCCGGAGTTTGCTACATAAATTTTGTTGTTTTTTATACAAATCCCCTCAGGATCACGTCCAACAGTAGCTGAACCGTCAATGGAAAGAGAAAGAGTATCGATACGCGTTACAGTATCATCAAAAGAAGTAACGTAAACCTTTCCTCCGTATGCTGCAACGCGTCTAGGTTGCTTGCTTTTCCCATCGGCAGTTTTCATAGCAATTTGCTTTAGAGATTTTCCATTTTTACCATCAATTATTTCAATTGTGCTTGAGACGTTCATTACAACGTAAATTTTTGAACCGTATCTGAGCATATCGTTTCCCGTATCACCCAAGCCACGCTTGTTTACTGTAAGGAAGTAGTTTTTATCTAACACACCCGATTCCAAATCGTACTGTGCCAATGTGCTATTATTTTGTCCCATTCCACCTTCATTTAAGATGAGAAGTTTTTTCGCCTCTTTCGGAATATTATTCTCAATAGGATTATCCACATCGGAACATGAAGCCAGAAATAATGCTGTAAAAGCCATCAAAGAAAAAATAATTTTTTTCATATTCAGTTATATTTAAGAAATTAAAAATTAATAGAAATAGTTGCCCTGTACGAACGTCCCGGCATAGGATAATTGCGCACTATCTGATAGTTTTTGTTTAACAGATTCAGTCCTTCAACCATTAAACCCATGTTACCAAAACGTGTATTTATTTTTTTGAAAACGGATAAACTGTGGTCAGTATAACCGTTTAATTTAAATTCTTTACTGTTGTAATTGCCCGAATAACGAATTCCTGACCAAATAAGCGAATATGCTGCGTTTAACCAGGGCATTTCCAGTGCTGCTCTTGCTGAGCCCGAATGGCGAGGAGTATACGCAATTTGATGCTTGTAGTTGGGAGCTGTTGAGTTGGTTATATCTATGGCTTGCTGAAAAGTATATGCGGTTCCTAAATACAGATGTATTTTTTTGGAAAGTTCAACAGCACTTTCAGCAGTTACATCTACTCCGTTGATTTTTACTTTACCAAGATTCATCATTGTCCATTGATGCAGATTTCCGGCAGGAAATGCTATAATTTTATTTTTGATGTTATTGCGATAAGTATCTGCCGAAAATTTTAGCAAAGGTAATTTATCCCTAATCACGGTAGCAAAAGTTATTCCGATATTGAATTGATCGGCATTTTCGGGAAGCAGGTTACGCTGTCCTATAATCGGATAATACAAATCGTTGAATGTAGGCAGTCGGAAACTATTTTTATAGAATATCCGGAAACGTAAATCGATATTGTTGAACGGTTTCACGGATGCGCTAATGTATGGAGAAAATTTTTGCCGATTATCAGCTGCTTCGCCCACTTTTACCGATTCAACAGTTTGTGTGTAAAGTATATTAGCTGTTGCAAGAATGTGATTACTTACCCATTTCGCTGCTACTACCGACTGTGACGTGAACCGGGTAGGGGTAGCGAAGTTGTCTCGATTTGCCCGCATAATCGTTGCAGATAAATCTGAAGATGCAACAAATGATAATTTCTCAAATGCTTTGAAGAGAACGGACAGAGAACCGTAGGTTTCGTTCTGTTTGAAGATATCGTTAATTTCGCCGGATGCGCCTAAATATGTGGGGTCCAAATACCGTAGATAACCACGATTATATTTGGCATTTGCTTGCATCACCCATCTTGGGGAAAACGAATGTTCCAAATGTCCTTGTGTGAAAAAAGTTTTATCCCACAAACGTTGTTTGGAGAAGTTTTGAGTATTGTAGTAAATGGTAGCACCAGGCAAACCACGTTCCGATTGGTAATAATAGACTCGTATATTGGCATTTGTTTTTTCGGAAAAATCGGCAAAAAGTGCCGTTTCTAACCGCAGGTTTTCAACATCCGTATTTTCACGCTTTTCTACCGATGAACTATCAACGCCTTCGGCTCCATATTGCAACATATACGGATACCTGCTATGTGCAGACATCCACTCGCCACTAAACGAAGATGAGAGTTTGCTGTTCCATTTAACATTCGAGTAAAGTGAGGGGTTGATTAATCCGAATGAACCACCTTTCAGGCTGATTTTCCCATTGGTTTTTTCATTGCTTTTAAATGTTGGAGCAATTGTTTGTATATTGAGTACCGATGCTGATGCAAATATTCGTGCCGGTTGAAAAATTGCATCGCTGTGTCCGCTGTTCAGTGAAAGGGTTTCAACGTTTTCCAATGAAAACCGCCCGATATCTGTTTGTCCTGTTTGTACATCGGTTACGGTAATTCCATTGTAATTTACCGCTGTGTGGTTTGCGCCGAGACTTCTTACCGAAACGGTCTTTAATCCACCAATTCCGCCAAAATCTTTCACTGTAACGCCTGAAAAGTGTTTCACAGCATCTGAAACCTGTAATGAATTTAAGTTTCTGATTTCTTTTTCCGAGAGTATTTGCATAGGAGTAGTGGATCGGATCTCGCGGTCAGAAAACCGCTCTGTAATTACCACTTCAGGCAAATGCTGCAAACTATCGAGACTGGTTTGAGCCAATAGCGAAGAATTTACTACACAAAGCAGAGCAATAAAGATGAACTGCTTTGTCGGATGTATTATCCAACTGTTAGTGTTTGCCCGGATTGAAAATTCTCGCAATGGGGAAATTGCAAAACGCGACAATATAATTATACTAAAAAAATTCATCTTATACCGAATTATAATTCCGGCAAAGCATTTTGAAAATGAAGCGCGTAAAATAAAAGTAAGTTTTGTTCGCGAGTCGTTTTCAAGCTTTATTCCCGAAAGCCATTAACATTGATGAAACAGTGGCAGGTCTTCTGACTTACTCCCGTGTCTGAACGCCTTCCCGAGACTTTTTTCGCTCGCGCGAGTTTGTAACTCATGCATTGGCGGTCTCAGTGGCAAAAGGTGTTTGCTCAGCACGTAAAACGAAGTTCACAGCAGCGGGTCTGTCCAGGATTTTCACCTGATTCCCTTTTCATTACGGATTCCGGAGCCAAATTTGGAATTCGTAACACCAATATTTCAGAGGCAAAGATAGGTAAAATAATCGAAAGGAGTCACAATTACTTTAAGTAAAGAATAATAATTATTACAATATTACAGGCAGTTATTCTTTAAATAAATAAAAACCCTATATTTGTGTTATGAACGATAAACTCAAATTCAGTGTTGCAGATCATCTATTCAGTATTGAGACTTCCGATAGAGTGTTAAATACTAAAATGATGTCTAATTACGTTCCGTTTCATGTTAGAAATGATGTGCATAGGGATTTCTTATTTAATTTAAAAGGAAACGAGAAAGTTCACCTCCCGGATATTCCATCGGATGATATCCTTGAATTGAACGGTGCTAAGTATAAGATATATAACACACCGGATGGAGTGGTTGTTTCTGTGAAACAGGATGACAAAGAACATCGATTTTTTGCTTCATCCGACTGGAGAGAGATTGTTTCAGATCTTACGTTTATTGACGAGCGTGAAGTTACTTTTCTCAATAGTTTTTTGAGAATTGCTTTTGGGATGTCCTCTATTCAAAGATACAAAACAATTAAAATTCATGCATCTGTAACTGAATTAAACGGTAAAGCACTTGTTTTCTTAGGCAAAAGTGGAACAGGCAAGAGTACACACAGTAGGCTTTGGCGGGAATATGTGCCAGGTTGTACATTATTGAATGATGATGAGCCACTGGTTCGGGTTTTCGAGAACAAAGTGCAGGTTTACGGAGCACCGTGGAGTGGAAGTACACCTTGCTATAGAAACGAATCTGCAGAAGTGGTCGCTTTTGTACATTTATACCAAAGTCCCGAAAATAAACTAACTAACTTAAAGAGTGTGAAAGCTTTGTCTTCATTATATACTTCTGCCGCTATGCTTAGGTCGGATATCGAAAATAAAAACAGGGTATTAGACGTGATAACAGAAATATTGGAACGTGTTCCGGTTTATCGGCTCGATTGCCGAGCCGATTATGAAGCCGTGTCATTAACCAGATCATTATTGCCGTAATATGGAGCCCCTGATTGTTCCAAACGATATTTTCTTTTCGCACATTATAGACGAAATAAATTCACATAATATCGTGAGAATTCCTGTAAAAGGAAACAGTATGCTGCCTTTTATCCGCCCATTTTCGGATGAAATTGAATTAACGGAATTGAATGAAAAGTCTTTCGAAAAGGGAAATATAGTTTTGGGTAAAACAAAAGAAAACAGGTATATTGTTCATCGGATTGAAAAAGTAAAACAGGACACAATCATATTGAGAGGCGATGGTAATTTATCTCTGCGTGAAATTTGTGATAAAAACAATATCTTTGCTGAAGTAACTTCTGTTTACAGAAGTAACATAAAAATTGAAAAGAATAGTTTTCGGTGGAATTTAGCCAAATATTGTTGGTTTTCAAATCCGTTGTTACGGAGGGTGTTTTTGAAAACTTACCGAATATTTAATAAAATCGGAAATTAAAAGTCTAAAAATCTATCAATCTAAAGAAAGCATGAAAAAAATATTCTATTTGATTACTATCCTGGCATTGTTCATGGCCGCTTGCTCGAGCCCCAAAGGCATGGTGAAAATTGAACCGGATGGAAATGAAATAATTCAGGAGGATTCTCTTGAATATGAATTGATCGTATTCGATGCCGGATTTGAAACATGGTATTTGCTCCAAAATTCTCCGGCCAGATATCGTTCACAGCAATACTACGAAAACTGGAATCAGCAATATGTGTTACAATGGAATTATTTGACGACCCACTCCCGAAGAAGATCGTTCTTTGAGCCTATTATGGGATACGAACCGGGCGTGGATTATGGTTTTGAACTGAATCATAAATTGTTCTACTATTTTCAATATGTGGAGCATGTCCTACGAATACCCATATTGCCTAATCGTCCTGTTGGTGTGGTTTATTAAGTGACGGGTTATGGATTTCCTATTTCGGATATGTTTAAAGCATCAGAAAGGTAATTCGTTAGACACTTCGGAAAACATTTCAACACAAAAGTCTTTACTCTATGCTCTAAAAAATAAATCATATGAGAATAAAAGAAAACATAAAAATCAAACAAATTGGAAATGAATCTATATTGGTTTCCAACGATGAAGGGAATATGAATTACACACGTGTAATATCACTTAATCAGTCTGCCAAATTTTTAATTACTGAAAGTTTCGATCAAGACTTTACTATTGAGGATTGGGCAGAAAGACTGACCGAAAAATATGGAATAAACAAAGCTCAGGCAATAGCAGATTCTCAGGCATTAGTTGAGAAACTTGTACAATCAGGTGTACTTTATGAATGAGCAAGCTGTCACTCTTTTTTTAGAACTGCTTCGTTCTGCCATTTGGAACAAATCTGCCGATGAGAGTTTGTTCCAAAATATAGACTCTGCTGTTTGGAGAGATATAATCAATTTCGGAGAATCGCAAAAAGTTAATGCTTTGTTATACGATGGTGTAATGACTTTGTCTGCCTCATTACGTCCCGAAAGAAAAATTTTGTATAAACTTTTTCTGCAATCTGAAGCCATTGAACAATCGAATGAAGTTTTAATTAAAGAGTTGAAAAATCTTTCATCGGAATATGAGAAGATTAATGTGCCTTTCGTTCTGTTGAAAGGGCAAGGGAATGCTGTATTTTACTCCAACCCTAAACATCGTACTCCGGGAGATATTGATGTTTATTTTTATCAAAAAGGTGATTACGTGAAGGCCAATGAATGGGCGCGTAAACAAGGTTATAAAATGGATCCGGAAAATATTCATCACCAATCGTTTGAATTCAATAAAATACATGTTGAAAATCACAAGGATATTTGTTATTTCGGGATCAAGAACTACGATAATCTCTTAAAAAAAGAGGTGGGTCAGATGATTCAAGATCAGCGTTTTGTTGACCTTGATATTGATGGTTTAAGTGTTAAAATATTACCTTTTGAGTTCAACGCTTTTTTTATTTTCTATCATTTGTTTCATCATTTTATTCATTTAGGTATAGGGCTTCGTCAATTTTACGATTGGTTACTTTTTATGGACAAGAATTCTGATCGGATCGATCAAGAAGAATTTATCCGTCTTACTGAATCGTTTGATTTACTGAAGGCAATGAGAATATTTGCATCGGTTGGCGTGAAATATTTAGGTGTAAAACCATCTGTCTTTCCTTTTGAAGTTGATGTTAATGGAGAGTATGTAGATTTGGTTATGAAAGATGTTTTAAGCGGTGGTAATTTTGGATACGATGTTTTCAAGAAAAAGGCGTTTCAAAACGAGTTGCATAGGAAATGGTACTCTTTTAAATTTTCTACCAGGAGAATACGCAAAATTTCGGCAATGGCACCGCAACATATAAATACTCTCCCAATCAATAAAATAGTTACAAATATAAGAATTCTTCTAAAGAACTAAATGTTGCAATTCCTGAAATTCCTGATAGATATTTCCAAGAGCCATCGTAAAGCATTAATGATAATTACGCTGATCGGTATATTAAGCGTTGCCGTATCGCTTAGCTTCGTGTGGGCTTTGAAAATAGTTATCGACGTAGCATCTGGTGATGCAGAAGGTTCATTGTTTCATTTTTCTCTTATTCTTGTTCTGCTCACATTATTCAGAGTATTGCTGAACGTAGTTGATGTTCGGTATGCGAATATGACGGAAGTAAAAGTTGGGAATTCGATCCGTCAAAAGGTTTTTGCTAACCTACTTTATACAAAGTGGATAGACGCCAGTACATTGCACAGTGGTGATGTATTAACCCGAATCATCAAAGACACAGATGATATAATAAAGACGATGATTTCCACTTTCCCGATGTTAATTACAGCTTCTCTTCAACTTGGCGGCGCTTTCATAATTTTACTTGTAATGGATCCTTTTTTAGCACTTATTCTGGGTATTGGTATGCCGGTTCTATTGCTTTTTAGTAAATCTTACTACGTAAAGATGAGGGATTACACAAGACAGATAAAAGAAAGTGAAAGCTCCATTACTTCTATGATGGAAGAGAATTTGCTGAATCAGTTAGTAGTGAGAACGTACGAGAGGCAGGAGAATGAGTTGGATAGATTAGGGAATTTGCAGCGGGAGTTACAAGGGAAAGTACAGAAAAAGACGGTAGTTTCAGCATGGGCACGATTTGTGTCGGGAATGGCTTTCAGTGGCGGATATATTACTGCTTTCATATGGGGAGCCTGGGGAATTGCCAATAAAAGCATCACTTTCGGAACTGTTACTGCCTATCTGCAATTAGTTAACCAAATACAACGGCCGTTGTATGATCTGATGCGTTTGTTCCCTACTGTAATATCAGCTCAGGCAGCCAGTGAACGATTAGTATTTCTCAAAAAACTTGAAAATGAAGAAATTGGTGAAAAACAGTTTTTAGAAGGTCGCGTTTCATTGCGTGTTGATAATATTACTTACTCGTATGCTGATGATAACAACTTGGTCATTTCCGACTTTTCACTGATCGCAGAACCAGGTGAAATGATAGCTGTGATGGGCGAGACAGGTGCAGGAAAAACAACGCTCATTAGGCTTATACTTGCGCTGATTGAACCTCAAAAAGGATTGATAGAAATAATGAATGAAGAAAGGACAGTAAAAGTATCTCCGTCTACCCGTTCAAATTTTGTGTATGTGCCGCAAGGGAACACATTGTTTAGCGGTACGATCAGAAGTAACCTGTTAATCGGAAATTCTGATGCTAATGACAATGCGATGAGGGAAGTACTTGAAATTGCTTCTGCGAACTTTGTCTTAGATTTGCCCGAAGGACTTGATACTGTGCTTGGAGTTGGAGGAATGGGGGTTTCTGAAGGCCAAGCACAACGGATTGCTATTGCTCGATCGTTGTTACGTCCGGGGAAAATACTGTTACTGGATGAAGCCACATCGGCTCTGGATATAGAAACCGAAAAAACTTTTTTGACAAACCTGAAAAAACAAATGGGCGAAAGAACAGTCCTGTTCATTACCCATCATGCCGAAGTTGCAAACTATTGCGACAGGATTTATAAAATATGAACTGTAGACCGGGGGCTGTGTGATAGGCAATTTATAGCGTTTTGGTGTATTATCACGCCAAGCGTTATAAACTTCAGTTACTACGACCCACTGCTTTCCAAATACTTTATTAACGCTTCGCTAAGTCCTTTTTCATATTTGAGTTTTTCGATGTCTAGTAGAAGTGCAGATAACTCAAATGACTGTGCAATTGCTTTTTTAGTTGTTTCGGACAAAGTTATCGTAGTTGTTCTGTTCCCAATAAAGCTAAGTGTAATGGGTTTTTCTTTAAACGTGTAAATAAATTTGGCTACACCATTATCGTCACTTCCCGAGAAGCGTACTATTTCATAAGTGGAATTAAGGGTACTAAACCGATAATTTAGTCCATCGGTAGTAACGGGCAATGATTCGGCAAACGAACCATCTTTTGTTGTTACTTTTATTTTGTTGTGTTGCAAAGACCCACCTGATAATACACTTTCAATATACATCTGTCCTTTTTCACTCACGGCCGCACGGAGTCCGTTCTGAGTAAAAGAAGTGTTTAATGGATGTATTTTCGGAACATAATCACCAAATTCCTGGTATTGTGGGTCTCTTACATAGGTAAAATTATTTAATAACTCGGTAAGAAGTTGATGATTAACTGTAAGCATGGAGTCGCAATACGTAATGTTTCGATGGTTTTCTGCCATCCGAACCCGTTGCATTAAATCGAAACCCTGATTTATCTCGTCAAACGATTGCGGAAAAAGCTCCTTAATACTGTCGATTTTCAATTTCGCCAATGAATAATTGCCTTGATTCAAAGCAGACTCGGCTTCGGTAAGATATGTTCTGGCATTTCTGGATCTTCCCGAGCAAGAAATAGAAAAAACTAAAGTACAAAGAGCCAACCATAAAAAATAATTGTTGGTTAATTGCCTGAAAAATAATTTATTTGATACAGTTATTTTCATAATTTCAATACAAAATTAAGAAATAAATTTCAACGTTAAAATGGTTTTCACGCTCATTTATTGTAATTTTGCAAATCATAACAGAATTTGATTGGGCAATGGATATTTCTCGTGAGGAGATACAGGATTTTTTAAACAAAGACATTTTTAAACTTATTACGGAAGCAGCTGATCAATTACAACTAGAATGTTACGTGATTGGTGGTTACGTCCGCGATTTCTTTTTGTGCCGACCGTCAAAAGATATAGACATTGTTGCTGTTGGCAAAGGAATTGAATTGGCTGAAGCAGTTGCTGCAAGGTTAGGAAGGAGAACAAAATTGTCAGTTTTTAAGAACTTTGGCACAGCACAAATAAAATACAAGAATTTTGAACTTGAGTTTGTAGGTGCCCGAAAAGAATCGTACACCCGCGATTCGCGAAAACCTATTGTTGAAGATGGTACTTTGGAAGACGACCAGAAGCGCCGCGATTTCACAATAAACGCTATGGCATTCTGCCTGAATAAGAACCGGTTTGGGGAATTACTCGATCCATTTAACGGCTTGCAGGATATAGAAGACCTGATTATCCGTACTCCTCTCGATCCTGACATCACTTTCAGCGATGATCCCTTGCGCATGATGCGAGGAGTGAGGTTTGCTTCGCAACTGGGATTCGATATCTATCCCGAAACGTTTGACGCTATTTCCCGAAACAAGGAGCGTATAAAAATCATTTCAAAAGAGCGGATAGCAGATGAGCTGAATAAAATTGTTCTTTCTCCAAAACCGTCTGTTGGATTTATTTTACTGGAGAAAACAGGACTTTTAGAATTGATTTTCCCCGAATTAATCGCGCTAAAAGGCGCTGAAACCAAAGAAGGGGTAGGGCACAAAGATAACTTTTACCACACACTTGCTGTTCTCGATAATATCTCGCAGAGAACTACAAACCTGTGGCTTCGCTGGTCAGCCTTGTTACACGATATTGCAAAACCTGTTACCAAGCGCTGGGACCCGAAACTAGGATGGACCTTTCATAATCACAACTACATTGGCGAGAAAATGGTGCCCAAAATCTTCGACCGCATGAAAATGCCGTTGAACGAAAAAATGAAATATACACAAAAAATGGTGGCAATGCACATGCGCCCGATGCAGCTGGTAGAAGAAGAGGTTACAGATTCAGCTGTTCGTCGCTTATTGTTTGACGCCGGCGACGATATTGATGATTTGATGACGCTTTGCGAGGCTGATATTACATCTAAAAATCCCGAAAAGGTTCGTCGTTACTTACAAAATTTCAAAATTGTTCGCCGAAAGCTGACAGAGATTGAAGAAAAAGATCGCGTTCGAAATTTTCAACCACCCATCGATGGCAAAGAAATTATGGAAATCTTTGGTTTGGGGCAAGGTAGGGAAGTTGGCGAATTAAAATCACTCATAAAAGAAGCCATTCTTGAAGGTGAGATTCCCAATGAACGGGAAGCTGCCTATGACTATTTGATTGATAAAGCAAAAGAAATAGGGTTGAAGCCGGTACAAAACAACTAAAACATGAAAAATATTGTTTTTATTATCAGTATTTTATTTGCTTTTTCTTTATCTGCACAAACCAAATGGATTGATCCGTTACAAGAAAAAGTGAATGTAATCCAAAATCAGGGTTGGACGAATGAAATTGGAAAAACATATCAACGTTTACCGGCCCGAGCAGAAAAAAGTGTTAGAAAACCGGTTTGGGCATTATCGGAAAACTCTGCTGGATTGGCTGTCCATTTTTACACGAATGCCGAAAAAATTGAAATCCGATACGGCGTAACAGGTAGTCACGCTATGGCCCATATGCCTGCTACCGGAAAATCGGGAATTGATCTGTACGCTATCGACTCTGATGGAAAATGGAGAGTAGCAACCGATAAATTTAATTTTGGGGATACTGTTACATACACATTCAATAACTTGACGCAGAGCCAATACCATAAACACGGTTTCGAATATCGCCTTTTCTTTCCACTATACAATTCGGTGAAATGGATGGAAATCGGCGTACCCGATTCTTCTGAATTCAAGTTTATTCCCGTACTGAAAGAAAAGCCAATAGTGGTTTACGGGACATCCATCGCACAAGGAGGTTGCGCTTCGCGCCCGGGGATGGCGTGGACGAATATTTTATCGAGAAAACTTGATTATCCGGTCATTAATCTCGCCTTTTCAGGAAACGGACCCTTGGAAAAGGAACTTGTAGATTTGATCGATGAAATTGACGCATCACTTTATATTTTCGATTGTCTTCCCAATATGGGTAGTTTGTCATCGGAAGAAGTAATCAAAAGAACTATTTACGGAGTAAAAAAGTTAAGAGAAAACCGAGATGCGCCCATTCTCATCGTCGATCATATAGGATACAGAAACGATGAAACCAATATTTCGACAAAAGAATCGGCAGATCGTATGAATATTGCATCGCGGCAAGCGTTTGATTCGCTTGTTCAGTCAGGCGTGAAGAATATTTATCACCTGCACAAAGACTCCATTAACTTTCCCGATGACGGCTGTGTAGACAATATTCATCCCAACGACCTGGGAATGCAGGTTTATGCTGACGCATACGAAAGGATAATTCGTGAAATATTGAATATGCCTGTTGGGCGAATCAGTACAACAAAGCCTGTAACTCAGCGTCGTGAGCCGTATATTTACGAATGGAAAGAACGTCACAGAAACATATTGCAAAGCATTCAGTCTCAATATCCAAAGAAAGTAATCATCGGAAATTCCATCACGCACTACTGGGGTGGGGAACCCGGACGGGAAAATGGGAGTCAAAGCTGGAGGAAACATGTGCAACCAGCCGGGTATCTTAATTTAGGATACGGATGGGACAGAGTGGAAAATGTTCTTTGGCGTGTTTATCACGGCGAACTTGATGGATATCAGGCAGAAGAAGTTGTATTGATGATTGGCACTAACAATTTAGGATTAAATCCAGACAATGAGATTATTGAAGGATTAGAGTTTCTGATAAAGCAAATTAAGATCCGTCAACCTAAGGCTAAAATAAAAGTTATTGGTCTGCTTCCCAGGCGTGATAACGAAAATAATGTAAGAATCATCAATCAACAGATTTCAGAAATGGTTTTACAGAACAATTTTACCTATTTAGATGTTGGTAACAGGTTGTTAATGAAAAATGGAAAAATCGATGAGGGGTTGTTTTTGGATGGGCTACATCCGAACGAAAAAGGTTACTCACTGATCGTTAATGATATAGTAGAATAAGTTTTTATACATTTAAAAATTCAACAGTAAAAAGCAATATGGAAGTTAGTTCATCTTTTTGGATAGGTTTTATCATCCTCGTAATGATTTTGTTATCCCTCGATATGTTTGTTTTTAACAAGAAAGGAACGGTTATCAATGTTAAAAAGGCCATGTGGCTCAGCTTATTTTGGATTTCGTTAGCCTTAATTTTCAACCTTGGAGTTTATTTTGTGTTCGGTAAAGAAAGAGCTCTTGAATTTTTTACCGCTTATCTTATCGAAGAATCGCTGAGTATTGATAATTTATTTGTTTTTATTATCATTTTTACCACCTTTCAAATCAAACCGGAACATCAGCACAGTGTTTTGTTTTGGGGGATTTTAGGTGCAATAGTTTTTCGTGCGATTTTTATTTTTGCAGGTGTGGCATTGATTGAGCGCTTCGCCTGGATCATGTATATTTTTGGTGCGTTTCTTTTGTTTACCGGTATAAAAATGGTAATAGACGAATTTAAAGTGATTGATCATGAGAAGGAAAAAGAAAAACAAGATCCAAACAACAACTGGTTGGTAAAGACTTTTAAAAAGTTTATGCCCGTAACCGATGATATGTCTGAACCTACATTCTTTAAGAAGATTAACAAAAAATTGTATGCAACGCCTTTCCTTTTGGCTTTACTGGTGATTGAATTTACAGATCTTATTTTTGCTATCGATTCCATTCCCGCAGTACTCTCGGTTTCAACCAACACGTTTATTGTTTATACATCCAATATTTTTGCTATTTTAGGGCTTCGTTCCCTCTACTTTGCGTTGCGGGGGATTATGGATTTATTCTATTATTTGAAGTACGCTCTGAGTGGAATCTTGATTTTTATTGGTTTTAAAATGATTCTTAATCATTATGCGCATACTATGGCGTGGGATCTTCAGATTTCCAATGTTACATCACTGCTTGTTATTGCATCTTTTTTGATAATTTCAATTGTTACATCGATTATGAGAAGCCGTTCTATAAAACATGTTGTGAAAAGACAGCCGATAACTGTTCAGGAAGTTATTGATAAAGTCGATCGCGAAAACGAGATTTTGGAAAATTAATCTTTCTTGTTGATAATTACCGAAGTTAATTTCCGATTTTCACAATATTTTTGTTACTTTGCACCCAATTTGGAAAAATGGTCTTATTGAAAGCTATCGGGTTTTTCTTGGTGTAATCCTTTTTATGTCGAAAAAGAAAAAGATATCCACTGCACGATTTTTAAATGCAAAAATCACATCCACCATAAGCATAACGTTAGTATTGGTTTTGCTTGGGCTGACTATACTTATTTTGTTTATGGGCAATGGGTTATCTAGTTTCGTGAAAGAAAATATGAGTTTCAGCGTGATGCTTGACAACGATATTACTGACACTCAGATTCAACGGTTGAGGAAAAACTTAGATACCCAACCATTTGTTAAGTCATCCCGATTTATCAGTAAGGCTGAGGCAAAAGAGCAATTAATCAAAGATTTGGGTGAAGACCCTGAAGAATTACTTGGGTATAATCCTGCACAGGATGCGATAGAAATTTATCTTCATTCAGAATATGCCAATAACGACAGTATTGCTGTTATAAGTCAAACAATTAAGCAGCAAAGTAACGTTCGGGATTTGTTGTATCAGCAGGAAGCTATTGATCTTATCAATGATAATTTATCCAAAGTGACGATGATATTGCTGATTTTAGCAGCTGTTTTATTGTTCATTTCATTTACGCTGATAAGGAATACAATTCGATTAAGTATTTATTCTAAACGATTTATCATCAACACAATGAAGCTTGTTGGTGCTAATGGGGGGTTTATCCGGAAGCCGTTTATCCAAAACAATATTCTTACCGGAATCATAGCCGGGATTTTAGCAAATGGAGTTATCTTTCTTATTCTACTGTATTTTAACAGAGAATATACAGAGATGCAATCCATCATTAGTGTGACGGATTTACTCATTATTTTCGGTATCGTAGTCCTGCTTGGGATTCTTATTTCAACAGTTGCAACTTACTTTGCAGTAAATCGCTACTTGAAAATGAGAACCGAAAATTTGTATTACGTATAAATTTATCAGATAATTAGGCATTAGACTAATCGGCAATAAGAGAGTACTAGGATCTAAAAGTCTAACGGCATAGCGATTTGACAGCTAACTTATAACTTAACATAATATGTCTCACAAAAATCTTGCTTTCCACAAAATAAATCTTATTATTTGTGGTGTTGCTGTTCTTATTATCATCGTGGGTTTTTTGTTGATGAGCGGCCCGGCAACCACATTCGAAGGATTCGAACCCGATATTTTTAGTGCGCGACGCATTAAAGTGGCACCCATTGTCTCTTTGTTCGGATTTGTACTGATGATCTTCGGGATCCTGTACCCTGCAAAAGGCAAGAAAAAAGAAGAATTAAAATAATCTTTGAGTCATTAGATGAGCATTTTAGAAGCAATTATTATTGCTATTGTTGAAGGTTTGACCGAGTTTCTACCCGTTTCGTCAACCGGACATATGATTATATCCCAAGCGCTGCTGGGTATTGAAAGCACCGATTTTGTAAAAGCATTTACAGTAATCATTCAGTTCGGTGCAATCTTATCGGTGGTATTTCTTTACTGGAAACGTTTTTTCCGGTTAAATCCAATTGTAATTTTTGATAAAAATGCGATTGAAGGAATGAACTTTGTTCAAAAATCGTGGACATACTTGAAGCGATTCTTGCATAAGTTCGATTTTTACTGGAAGTTGTTTATTGCTGTTATTCCGGCAGGAGTATTAGGACTTATTTTTGGCGATCTTATTGATTCGCTGCTCGAAAATGTTTTCGTGGTTAGTGTAATGCTGGTAATTGGCGGTATCGTTATGCTTTTCGTAGACAAGTGGTTTAATAAGCCGGGTCAAGACCAGTCTATTTCATGGCAGCGAGCATTAAAGATTGGATTTTTCCAATGCATTGCTATGATTCCCGGTGTTTCCCGTTCTATGGCTACTATCGTGGGTGGTATGAGTTCGAAACTGGATAGGAAAAATGCAGCGGAATTTTCATTTTTCTTAGCTGTGCCCACTATGGCCGCCGCAGCCGGATACAAACTTTATAAATTAATAAAAGATCCCGTAAGTGCAGCTATGCTGCAGGATAATATCTGGGTGTTGATTATAGGAAATATCGTTGCTTTTATTGTTGCTATTATAGCTATTAAATTCTTTATCGATTTCCTTACAAAACACGGATTTAAGGCATTTGGCTGGTACAGGATTATTGTGGGAGCTTTATTGATTGTTTTACTGTTATCGGGAACGATATCAAATGTTGTTTAATGGATTTTGTTGAAGGAGAGATTCTGCACATCGATAAGCCGTTACATTGGACTTCTTTCCGGTTGGTAAGAGTTGTACGGGCGAAATTGTGCCAGAAACTGAAAGTAAAAAAACTCAAAGTGGGTCATGCAGGAACTTTAGACCCGTTGGCTACCGGTGTAATGACTATATGCACCGGAAAAAAAACGAAAGAGATTGAGAGGTTGCAAGCTCAAACCAAAGAATACATTGCGGAAATTAGGCTTGGAGCTACAACACCATCTTTTGATCTTGAAACGGAAATTGACGCTGAGTATCCTATCGAACATATTACTCGTGAGAAAGTAGAAGATTGCCTGAAGAAATTCACCGGTGAAATTGAGCAAATTCCTCCCATTTTTTCGGCAGTTAAAATCGATGGTAAAAGAGCTTACGAATTTGCCCGAAAAAACGAAGAGATTGAACTAAAACCAAAGATCTTGGTTATAGATTGTATTGAACTATTGGTTTACGATTTACCAACCATAACTATCAGGGTCGTTTGTAGTAAAGGAACGTACATACGTGCTTTGGCGCGCGATATTGGCGGGAGCCTGCAATCGGGTGCCCACCTTCTTACGCTCAAACGAACAAAAGTAGGGGATATTTCGTTGGATGATTGTTTAAAGGCTGAAGAATTAGACGAGTTTTTTAATCGAAATATAGCACAGTAGAAGCATTATGTTCGGTGCTTTACGATATAAAAGAATAAAGAATATTCAGACAAAAATTATACGAACTTTAATATATGAAACTTTCTCAGTTTAAATTTAATTTACCGGATGAGTTGATTGCCAGATATCCGAGTAAACATCGCGATGAGTCAAGACTACTCGTTGTTCATAAAGATTCCGACAAAATCGAGCATCTTGTATTTAAGGATATTCTTAATTATTTCGATGCTCACGATTTTTTCGTTTTCAATGACACTAAAGTTTTTCCTGCCAGACTGTTTGGAAATAAAGAAAAAACCGGGGCCAAAATAGAAGTGTTTTTGTTGCGAGAACTAAATCCCACACAGCATTTATGGGACGTTTTGGTGAATCCCGCGCGGAAAATAAGGATTGGAAATAAGTTGTATTTTGGTGAGAACGAAGAGCTTGTGGCTGAAGTAATTGACAATACCACATCACGTGGACGTACACTTCGTTTTCTGTACGACGGACCTTATGAAGAATTTAAGGATCTGCTTTTCTCCATCGGTGAAACTCCTATTCCCGAATATATGGAACGTTCAGCTGATCCTGAGGATGCCGACAGATATCAAAACATTTTCGCATCTACCGAAGGTGCAGTTGTGGTTCCGGCAGCTGGTTTGCATTTCAGCCGTGAACTTATAAAACGTATGGAAATAAAAAATATCGATTATGGTTTTCTCACACTCCATCACGGTTTGGGGGCTTATCGGGATATTGATGTTGAAGATCTGACCAAACACAAAATTGATTCAGAGCAAATGGTAATCACACAGGAATTATGTGATGAGGTGAATTCAGCAAAAGATGCCGGACACAAAATTTGTGCTGTAGGAACATCGGTTTTACGCGCTATTGAAACTACAATAAGTACTGATGGACACATCAAACCCAGAGACGGATGGACAAATAAGTTTATTTTTCCACCGTACGACTTTACATTGCCCGATGCACTGATCTCTAACTTCCATTTACCTTATTCCACACTTTTAATGATGGTTTGTGCTTTTGGTGGATACGAGAGAATTATGGATGTTTATCAAACGGCCATTAAAGAAAAATACGAGTTTGGCGCGTATGGCGATGCCATGTTGATTATTTAATTAGAATGAAAAAACATCGGATTTTTTTGGGACTGGGCTCTAATTTGGGCGATAAACAAAAAAATATCGAACGTGCATATAAATTAATAAAAAAGCGGATTGGAAAAATTGTTTCCAAATCCGCTTTTTATATTTCTGAGCCTGTGGGTTTTGAATCTGATAATGAGTTTCTTAATTCTGTTTGTGAGGTAGTTACTCTGATGAGTGTATACGAAATCCTACAAGAGACGCAGGAGATTGAAAAGGAAATAGGCAGGGTGAATAAATCTCAGAGAGGTGAATACCTCGATAGAATTATCGATATTGATATATTAATGTATGACGATATTATCATTGAAGAACCCAGTTTAATTGTTCCGCACCCTCAGTTTCATATTCGTAGTTTCGTGTTAATCCCGTTTGCGGAAATTTCACCCAATACTATTCATCCCGTTTTTGATAAAAGTATCCTGCAACTCAAAAATGAATTGAACGCTGCTAGATAGCTGTTGCTTATTTTTTTGTTGAAAGAGTAACAGAGAAAAATGGGAAAGCCTTTTTTTATAGTTTGTTAGCCTGATCAGTTTAACGAAAATCTCGCGCTAATTTCAACCACTGAAAGTGTGCATTTTTTGGTGATATTTCTTTCCATGTTAAAGTATCAAACTCCATGCAGACTACCGAAGCAGTGGGTAGATTATCAAGCTTTAAGCCGAAATAGTTGATAAGATTCGTCAGACCGGGATTATGCCCGATTAAAACACATGTATTAATATTGCCCGGAATTTTAGCAACATTTTTCAAAATGTCATTCACGTCAGCCAGATACAATTCTCTGTCGAATTCAATTTTATCTTGAGGGTAATCTAAACTCAACGCGGCAAGCATAGCCGTTTCATGTGTACGCTTTGCTGCCGAAGCTAAAATCAATTCAGGTTTACCGCTTTCCTGAAACAAAAAATGTCCCATTTCCAAGGAATTTTTCTTGCCTCTTTCATTCAACGGACGGTCATAATCATCCAAATATGCATTGTCCCACGATGATTTACCGTGTCGCATAATAATCAGTTTTTTCATGTATTCTGTTTATACTGTAGGTGAAAAATCTAACATTTTGTGCTCCTGACAATCCACTCTTAAATCGGTTTGATGTAATTCCTGATTCAATAGAGAACAAAAATCTGCATTTTTATCTTCCGATGGTTGATAGTAGGAACAGGTAGCACACATACGAAGAACGGAAATAACTCCCGTTTTGTTTAGATGGCCGATTACTTTTATCAGACTTAGCAGCAAATTGTATTTATCATCGTGATTTAACTTGGCAATAGGCCTGTAAATTTCTCTTGCAAAAACCGATGTTTGTTCAGCTATTTCTTCTCCCTTTTCCGTAAGGCTGATAATGTAGCTTCGCGAATCAAGAATTTCATTTTCTTTGATTATCAAACTCTTTTGTTCAAGTGTTTTTACTGTATCACTTATTGTCGCTTTGGTGATGTTAAACTCTTTTGCCAAATAACTAACTTTCCTTTTTTCTTCGCTTTGCGTGAAAAGGAAAATCAGGACCTGCATCTGAAGCGGTGTGAGAGCAAATTCCTTGCTTTCCTGCCACAACAGTACACGAAAAGCCTGCGATATTCTTTCTAACGAGGCAACTATTTTGCCTTCAACGGTTTGATCGGAATAGAACTGAAGATTGTTGTTCATTCATTTTTATTTTTGTTCGCATCAAACGAGCTATATTCGATGCTCTTGTTTTAGCTTCATCTGCAATTTTGCCGGAAAAAAGTTCATCCACCGTTTCGTGAAAAAGCATCAGCCATTCCGAGAATTCGACTTCAGTCATTGCCGTTAATGCGCTTAAACCAATATGAACCCGCATCGGGTTGCCTGAAAAACTTTGCTCATTCAAAAGCAGGCTACCCCAAAACGAATACATTTTCGGCAAATGAGTGCCCCAATTTACCCGTACTACTTCGCTGAATATAGGACCTATTATTGGATTAATCATCACTTTTCCGTAGAAAGTATCCACCAACAGTTCGATGTCTTTCTTGTTTGTTATATCATCCATGTTTTAAATTTTTTCTTTTAGTAAAGATGTACCAAAAATGAACAGACAAGCGATTTTTATAATTTCTATTCCTACATATATGAAATGAATGTTGGAAGAAGTTAGTGATTGTCCCTGGATAAGTAAATCGGCTCTGTTATTTAAGATAGGGAGAAGCCAGAATGACTGTAAAATGAGTATAATAAATGGAATAAACAATGTGATGTTTCTCCAATTGATGAGTGGCGTTTTTTTCAAAATCAGATCGACGCAAATGATGAGAAATAATAACCATTCTACTTTGTTTAATCCTTGAAAAACAAGCTTTCCTATGTTTAAACCGATGGATAACGTAACACCTTCAGCCTGAAATTTCAACCAGGCTTCCATAAAACTTATGGCGCCCACGAATCCTATCCAAATGAACAATGCGCTGATGGATAATGGATATATTCTTTTCATCCTTTCGAAATAAAGACGATTAATCGCAATTTTCCATTTCGTATATATAATATCCTTTTGTCTGTACATCGGCTTCCCACTGCGGTTTTATTTTTTCAGTATGGCAATATTTACTCTCTGCCGATGTGAGTGGCTGACCTTCCTGTCCCTTTTTTTTGAGGTACTCTTTTCCGTAATTATGAATTACATTTTCATCTTTTAACTCATCCGGTACCATGATATCGAAGTGCATCACTTTCCCGTCTTTCCTTGTTACATAGGTGTCCCAAACTGCTATTTGCATGATTTTTTACATTTTAATCCGTTTTTGGTAATATTACCAATGCAAATATAGTTAGGATGGCTAACTAAAACAAGCGAAATATGATTTTTTATGCTAAAACTTTGACAAAAGTCATATGTTTTAGCGCACTAATTTCATTTTCTTTATCCAGATGTCTTTCACGGGACGGTCGTGGTTGTTTGTTTCTGATTTTGATATCTTTTCTACCACATTCATTCCTTTCAATACTTCGCCATATACGGTATAATTGCCGTCGAGATGCGGAGTTCCGCCAACGGTTTTGTATTCCTGGCGTGCCTGTGAACTGAATTTATAAGTGGAATCGTTGGCATGTCCGTACCGGGCGATTTTGCTTTCCTGTAATTTATCGAGTTGATCATCAGTAAACTTCTTGCCAACGACAATGTAGAACTGACATCCCGATGATGCCTTTTGTGGATTGCTGTCGTCGCCTTCACGAGCTGCAGCCAGAGCGCCGTATTTGTGGTAAATCTGTGGAGTTTTGAATTCAGCAGGAATTGTATAACCTACGTCGCCATCACCCAGCATTACATCCGGCGCAGCCGTTTTGGAATTTGGGTCACCGCCCTGGATCATGAATTCTTTGATTACACGATGAAAAAGTACACCGCTATAGGTTTTAGCTTTCACCAGTTTGATAAAATTATCGCGATGTAACGGTGTTTCGTTGTACAGTTTCAGCGTAATATCACCTTCGGTGGTTTGGATAAGAACTTTTTGTTCTTTTTGTTTGTTGAGTTTTAGTATGGAGCAAGAAGACATCGCAAACATGATGGCTAAAACAAATAGTGTTATTTTAAAGTAGGATTTCATATATCGTCTTTTGTTTAAAGTTCGTGTTCTTTAAAATTTGATTTCCTTTCTCTCTCCCGGTTTCAATTTAACTGAAATCGTTTTCCCTGCGTAACTTAACTGTGTCTCTCCACCTTTTTTAGAAGATATAGTTCCTGAGACTAAGCTGCCTTTATCCCATTTCATCGACACTTCGAACCCTCCGCGGGCGACTAATCCCTTTACTTCTCCTTTTGCCCATGCCGAAGGCAATGCAGGTAACAATTGAATGGACTTTCCGTGAGATTGCAACAGCATTTCTGCTACGCCTGCTGCTCCGCCAAAGTTACCGTCAATCTGAAAGGGTGGGTGTGAATCGAATAAATTATTGTATGTGGATTTTTTTAGTAATTCGTTGATATGTTCATACGCTTTATCACCATTAAGCAGACGGGCGTAAAAATTAATGATCCAGGCACGGCTCCAGCCGGTGTGTCCACCGCCAAAAGACAGTCGCCTTTCTAACGATGCTTTTGCTGCGTTGAAAAGTTCGGGTTTATCGGGTGTGAATTGAGCCAGTGGATATAATCCCAACAGATGCGACATGTGCCGGTGTCCGGGCTCTGCTTCTTCGAAATCGCTGATCCATTCCTGAATAAGGCCTTTGCTGCTTATTTGAACAGGCGGTAACTCTTTTTGTGCAGCTTTCACTTTTTCAACCAGTTGGCTATCGACGTTTAACAGGCTGGCTGCTTTGGTAAAATAATCGAAAAGTGCATTTGTGATCTCAATATCAATAGTTGCAGCGTACGTGAGTGTCTGATCCTTTTTTGTTACCGGATCTTTATAATCATTTTCAGGAGAGTGGGAAGGATTGGTAACCAAATATCCGTCAGGCGATTTTATGAGAAATCCCAGCAGAAACTCAGTTGAACCTTTCAGCAGAGGATAAGCCGTGTTGCGTAAGAAGTCCATATCGCGGGTAAACAAAAAATGCTCATACACGGGAAATACCATCCAGGGACCGTTCATGGGTGTAATTCCCCACGGGCCATCTGCCACACCTGTCCTTCCGAATACATCGGTTAGGTGATGCAGTGTCCAGCCTTCTGTTCCATACATCTCTCGTGCTGTTACACTTCCGGGTTTCATCAGTTGTTTCATAAAACCGGCAAGAATTTCGGCTGTTTCCGGTAAATTGCAGTTTTCGGCCAACCAGTAATTCATCTGCAGATTAATGTTGGTATGAAAATCGGAATTCCATGGAGCATTAAATTCTTTGTTCCAGATACCTTGTAAATTGGCAGGCAATACACCAGGTTTTCGGGAAGAACCCAGCAATAAGTATCTGCCATATTGAAAATACAATATGATAAGCCCGTTATCGGGTTGTCCTTTTTTCACGTTCTCAAGTCTAACATCAATAGGCAAATGAGTGAAATTATCGTTGTCTAGAGAAAGTTCTACCCGGTTAAATGCTGATTGATATTCTTTCAAATGAGTTTGAAAGAGGGATGAAATTGATTTTTTAGAAGTATTATCGAGGATGGTTTTACATTTAGATACGGGGTTGATTGTCCGGTCGAAGTTAAGTTGTTCAATGTTATAATCCGTTGCTCCTGTTAGAAAAATGGAAATGCTTTTTGCATTTTTCACTACAAAACTGGAGTCGGTCGTTGACATTTTTCCCCCATTAAGCTTTACTCTGGCTTCGGCAGCGAATTTCATATGTGCTCCACCCGGTCCTTGTAATGGATCCTCTTTATCAATAATTTGACCGTTCATAAGAATGACGCCATTTTTTTGATAAGTGATTTTAGCATCTCTTTCCCGTTTTAGTAGAATTTCCGTGTCTATTATTCCTCCGTTCGTCGATTGAATCTCAACTACTATAACATCATCGGGAGCAGATGCCCAAACCTTTTGCACGTATTTCTTTCCGGCTATCTTAAATTGAGTTGTGGATACTGCCGTGTTGAGATTTAATTCCCTTTTATAATCGGAAACAGGTTCATTCCAACCGTACCGAATGACAAGATCACCTAGCGGTTGATATGATCGGATACGTGGCGGTGTTCCCAGAAAATACTTTGCTGCAATATCCGAAGCTTCTTCGAATCGGTTATTGAAAATGGCATCCCGAAATGCAGGGAGATTTTTTAATGCTTCAGGATTGTTGTTGTTGATTTGACTGCCTGCCCAAATACTTTCTTCATTCAATTGAATAAGCTCGGCTTCCGGATTTCCGAAAATCATGGCGCCTAATCTTCCGTTGCCGATTGGCAACGCTTCGTTCCAGTTGGCAGCAGGTTGGTTGTACCAGAGTGTTAGGTCGTTGTTTTTATTTGATTGAGCTTCAATATTGGGAATCAGACTATTGAATAACAGAATAATAGCCAGTAATTTGATGTGTTTCATATTTTCAAGAATTTTATCTGGAGATTTACGTTTTACAAACTTAAATAAAAATCTCTTTCGATTCTACGGTTACTTATATTTTCGTTGTATAAAATAATACCACATGGCAGAAAAAATTCCTTTAATGATCGATGTTAAGGAAATTGCCCACCAAACTCCATTAACACCCATTGTTGTAGCCAGAATCATGGCAAGTGGTATTCGTACGGTGTTGAAGACAATACTTACCACGGCCGGAGGTGTGGTTTTTCCAATACCGTTAAACATTCCCTGCGTGGTGAGTTCCAGCATCATAAATACCTGCGATATACCGATGATAAAAAGATAATCGCCACCGGCGAGATATGCTTCGCGTTCCGGAATAAAAACGGAGAAAATTTCGCTGCCGAACAGCATAAAGGATGCAGTTACCATAACCCCCAACGTCATCATGGCTATCAGCGTATATCGATAAGCATGTCTGGCTCTGTCCATCTTGCCTGCGGCAAAGTTTTGTGCCACAAAACTTCCCAGCGCCGTTGCAAATCCGGTCGATGTGTTCCAGGTAATACCCTCAATTTGTCCGCCGGTGGTTTGGCTGGTAACGCCCAAATGCCCCCCGTGAATGGAAGCGATCCGCGTAAGGTTCATGTTGATAATGGAGAAATAAACGTTCATGGCAGCTACCGGAATACCGAGTCTTAGGATGTTAACGGTATAGCTTCTTCGGAGTTTTATCCAAAACGAAAATCGTCCTAAAATACCATTTTTCCGACGCAGGTGTTTTAAAAATAAAATCAGTACGATCAGTTGCGACAGGGTGGTTGCCAGTGCGGCGCCCTGCGATCCCATTTTTGGAATAAGGCCCACTCCAAAAATCAAAACAGGGTCGAGTATGATGTTCACAATTAGCCCAATTGCGTTAAAATAGAATGGAATGTCGCTTCTCCCTGTTCCGATGTATATGCCGGAAAAATTGAGGATAAGAAACATAAATGGAACGCCGAAAGAGATAATTCTTAGGTAATTAACAGCTTCGAGCGTAATATTAGTTTCCAGCCGGAAAAAAGAAATGGTTAACTGTGGAAACAGAAAAAAGAAAACAGCAAAAAATATTCCGAGAATTATGGCAATTGTGGTGGTGTGTGAAGCATAAAGCATGGCTTTGTCCAACCTTTTGGCACCGATGGATTGCCCAATGGAAACTTCGGCACTCACTTTGGAAAGAAGTGCAAAAGAATTCATCATCCACATCAGCATTCCTACGGTTCCCACTGCTGCCACCGATTTACTGCCCAATCGTCCAATCCAAATGATATCAACCATGTTGTAGGTCATCTGAATAAAGCTGACAGCCATCAGCGGCATAGCTAACTTTATAAGTTGACGAAAAATTCCGCCTTGTGTGAAATCGCGAATAGTGGATATGTGTTGCTTATCAGTTGTCACAGTTCCTTTGTTATAAAAATGACTTCGATAGATAAAAAAAGAAGTAACTATTTGATAGCTACTTCTTTTAGAGCGGAAGACGGGGCTCAAACCCGCGACCCTCAGCTTGGAAGGCTAATGCTCTATCGACTGAGCTACTTCCGCAACATTCAATTTACAATGTATGATCAAGAATGCATAATAAGTGTGCATTTTGCATTGTGAATTGTTTTGTGGGCAGTGATGGATTCGAACCACCGAAGGCGTAAGCCAGCTGAGTTACAGTCAGCCCCATTTGGCCACTCTGGTAACTGCCCCTTTAAGATTATTAATGACCAATTACTAATTGCCGATTTTGTAATTGGAGTGCAAAACTAATACTTTTATTTGTATTTTTCGTTGAGTGCAATCATTTTTAACGCTGTAATTGCAGCTTCATCACCTTTGTTTCCGTGTCTTCCTCCCGCACGTGCTTTAGCCTGTTCAAGGGTGTTGGTTGTGAGTAATCCGAAGATCACCGGAATGTTATGCACTATATTAAGTTCGGTAACACCTTGTGTAACACTGTTGCATACAAAAGTAAAGTGTGGCGTTTCACCCTGAATAACGCATCCGATGACGATAACGCTGTCAAGATCTTTTTTGTCTATTAGTTTTTTTGCCCCATACGTAAGTTCGAAACTTCCGGGAACATATTCAACTATTATGTCGCTCTGCTTAACACCAAATCTGAGTAATGTCTGAAGCGCACCTTCCAGCAAACTCGAGGTAACGGGTCTGTTCCATTCTGAAACAACTATACCTATTTTTTTCCCTTCGCCGCTGGGTGTAGAGCTGTGATCGTATGACGACAGATTTTGTAATTCGGTAGCCATAATTAATTTCCTGTTTGTTGAAGCTTAGCTGCTTCAATATATTTGTCAGCTTCTTGTCCCTGTGGCGAATTGATATATTTGTCTTTTAACATCTGGAAAGTTTCGATAGCCTTATTGAAGTTTTTGGCAGACAGATAAGCAAATCCTACTTTGTTATAGTAGATTGGACTTAGCATATTATCATTTGCTTTTTTTGCTGCGCTGTTGAAGTGAGAAATTGCTTTATCGGTATTGCCCATGTTCATATAAATATCGCCGATAGCGCCTTCAATAGCCGGAGTGATCAGCAAATCGCCACCTTTAAATTTGCCCAGATATTCCAGCGCTTTTTCGTTATTTCCCAATCTGCTGTAGCTGATTCCGGCATATGCGCGTGCAAGATCTGCTGTTTTGGTACCGCTGAAATCTTTCATGATGTTTTCAAATCCGATGTAATCGTTTCCGTTTCCGAACAGGGCAATTGAATCCTGTTGGTTTTGGAAAAAACGCTCACCTTTATATATAGCGGCTTGTGCTTTTTCGTTTCTGGGGTTTTTATACAGATAGTTGTAAGCTATAATTCCACCAACCACTACAACAATTACCGCCAATGCAATTAAAATGTTTTTTTGGTTTTTTTCGATAAAGCGTTCCGATGAAGTTAATGCTTCCTCAATATTTTCAAAACCTTTCTCGGCTTTACTTTCCTGATGTTTCTTGGCCATTTTTATTCAAAAAATATTATTATCAAATTTCGAGTTGCAAAAGTAATGGTTTTTAAGTGATAAATAAAATAAATTGCAGAATTTTTCTACAATGTATTTGTGGCTGATTAATCTTTTCAGTAAGTTTGTAGTCATATACATTGTATAAAAGTATATTTTATGCAAAAACTAAAGCTTAAGTTATGAAGAAGATTATTTTTACAGTATTAATTCTCGCTTCTGTACTGATACAAGTAAAAGCCCAATCTGCGTTTACATCCGTTCCGGTTGTTAACGGTAAAGTTGTATTTCAGCAATTTATACACATTGATCAGGAACTTACAACTGATCAACGATACTCGTTACTCTATAAATGGGGAAAAGATAATTATGCCGGTAATCCACTGTTGTCAGGCATACGTTTTGATGATAAGGCTAGAAGCATAACCGTAGGTTCAAAAGTCGAACTCTTGTTGCCTCAAAATAGCAATGGAGTGCGTGAAAAAGTAATAATGAATTATCGTTTTGACGCAACCATCACTAATGCCGGTTGTATGTTAGTTATAAGAGATATTAATTACCAAAACAGCCAATCAGGCGGCTCGGCTTTCTTTCCAAAAACCTTTACTGCTGAAGAAACAATAACCACTGCGGCCATTTCCAGCGTTTCCGGGGCTGACAAAGAATTTAGGACAAATACTCAAAAAAGCACTCTGTTTTATTTGAACGAGTTGTATGCTGACCTTAGTAAAGTTTTTGATCTCAGCAAATAAAAAGTAAATCCCGATTTTTACGGAAATTTATTTACCGAAAATTTTGGTAAATAAATTTTTTATGGTTAATTTTGCGCCCTGATTTGTAGGAAAACAGCTGAATATTCATAGAAATCAATAAAATACAATATAGTAATGTCTAAGATTTGTCAAATAACCGGAAAAAGAGCAATGGTTGGAAACAACGTTTCTCACTCCAACAGAAGAACAAAACGTAAATTCAACGTTAATTTGTTCAAAAAGAAATTCTTTTGGGTAGAAGAAGATTGCTGGATTAGCCTGAATATTTCTGCAGCAGGCTTGCGCACTGTTAATAAAATAGGATTGGATGCAGCTTTGAAACAAGCTGCTGAAAAAGGGTACTTAAATACTTAATTATTAGGAGGGAAGAACAATGTCGAAAAAAGCAAAAGGAAATAGAATCCAGGTAATTTTAGAATGTACCGAACACAAAGAAAGTGGGATGCCCGGAACTTCGAGATATATAACAACGAAGAACAGGAAGAATACTACTGAAAGATTGGAGATTAAAAAATATAATCCCATCCTGAAGAGAATGACCGTTCATAAAGAAATTAAATAGAGAAAGGATTAAATTATGGCAAAGAAAGCAGTCGCAGGATTTCGCGATAAAACATCAACATCAGGACGTAGCCACACGAAAGTAATTAAAATGGTGAAATCTGAAAAAACAGGAGCTTATTCTTTCAAAGAAGAAATGGTTCTGAACGATCAGGTACAAGATTTTTTCAAGAAATAAATCCGTTAAAAATATATAAAAGCTTCCCTGCAAGAATTTGTGGGGAAGTTTTTTATTGACTATTTCGTAAATTTGTATGATATTGCGGAAGTTTCGAAATATACTTACGTAAAGGAAATTCAAAAAGTAATAATTACGCAATTATGGGATTATTCGATATATTTTCGAAGAAAAAGAAAGAGACGCTGGATCAGGGATTAGAGAAAACCAAGGAAAATATTTTCTCCAAATTAACACGCGCCGTTGCCGGAAAATCGAGAGTGGACGATGATGTTCTCGATGAACTGGAAGAAATATTGGTAACATCGGATGTAGGCGTGGATACTACATTAAAAATAATTGAACGTATAGAAGAGCGTGTAGCTCGTGATAAGTACGTGGGAACAGATGAACTTACCAGAATTCTTCGTGAAGAGATAGCCGAATTACTTACTGAAAATAACTCAGATGACATTGCCGAATTTGCTGTTCCCGAAGATAAAAAACCATACGTAATTATGGTAGTTGGAGTAAATGGAGTGGGGAAGACGACTACCATCGGAAAACTGGCGTATCAATTCAAACAGAACGGATTATCGGTTTATCTCGGCGCTGCTGATACTTTCCGCGCAGCGGCTGTGGAACAGTTGGATATTTGGGGTAAGCGCGTAGGAGTTCCGGTTGTAAAGCAAAAAATGGGCGCCGATCCGGCATCGGTGGCTTTTGATACCTTGAATTCAGCCAAAGCGAATCATGCCGATGTTGTTATTATCGACACTGCAGGGCGCCTACATAATAAAATCAATTTGATGAATGAGCTCACCAAAATTAAAAACGTCATGAGTAAAGTCATCGCGGATACTCCTAACGAAGTTCTTCTAGTTCTCGATGGATCCACCGGACAAAATGCCTTTGAGCAAGCTAAACATTTTACCGCTGCTACAGAGGTAACTGCTTTGGCGATTACTAAATTAGACGGAACAGCCAAAGGTGGTGTAGTTATTGGCATATCAGACCAGTTTAAGATACCGGTAAAATATATAGGGTTAGGTGAAGGAATGGAGGACTTGCAGGTTTTCCGCAGAAAAGAGTTTGTAGATTCATTGTTTGGAGGATGAAGAACAGAATTGATGTTATAACGCTGGGTTGCTCCAAAAATTTAGTAGATTCTGAACGATTGATGCGACAGCTGGTAGCTAACGGATATACGGTGGAACATGATCCTGCAGATCCAAAAGGAGAGATTGCCGTTATCAATACCTGCGGTTTTATTGGTGATGCCAAAGAAGAATCCATTAATATGATTCTGGAATTTGCCGAGGCCAAAAAGGCAAACAGGCTGAAAAAATTATTTGTGATGGGCTGCCTCACGGAGCGATATATGAATGAACTTCAGGAGGAAATTCCTGAAGTTGATAAATTCTACGGAAAATTCAACTGGAAAGGTCTGATTACAGACCTGGGCAAATCGTATTACAAAGATCTTGAGTTTGACCGTTCGCTTTCCACGCCGCCTCATTATGCTTACGTAAAAATATCTGAGGGATGTGATCGTACCTGCTCTTATTGTTCCATTCCGATAATGACCGGCAAGCACAAATCGCGTCCAATGGAGGAGATTGAAGAAGAAGTTCGCCGTTTGGTTACGCAAGGTGTCCGGGAGTTTCAGTTTATTGCGCAAGACCTTACTTATTACGGGCTCGACCGATATAAGCAAATGATGTTGCCCGAGTTGGTTGAACGGATTGCCGATATTAAAGGCGCCGACTGGATTCGTCTTCATTATGCCTATCCGGCACATTTCCCTACCGATTTGCTGCGTGTGATCCGTGAACGTGAAAACGTGTGTAATTACCTCGATATCGCTTTGCAGCACATTAGCGACAATATGCTGCAAAAAATGCGACGCAACATCACCAAGCAGCAAACCATTGATTTGATTGCCCAATTTAGGGAAGAAGTGCCCGGGATACATTTGCGTACAACCTTGATGGTTGGGCATCCGGGCGAAACAGAACGGGATTTTGAAGAACTTCTCGATTTTGTAAAACAAACCCGATTCGAGCGCTTGGGCGCATTCCCGTATTCGCACGAAGATGATACGTATTGCGATAAAAACTATACCGATGATATTCCAGCATCGGTAAAACAAGAGCGCATGAATCTATTGATGGAAGCCCAGGAAGCTATCGCGTTGGATATAAATGAATCGAAAATCGGACAAACTCTGAAAGTGATAATTGACAGGCAAGATGCCGAATATTATATCGGTCGCACCGAGTTTGACTCTCCCGAAGTGGATGGTGAAGTATTGATTGAAAAACAGTCAGTATTGAAAATTGGAGAATTTTACGATGTGAAAATTTTATCGGCTTTGCCTTTTGATTTGATTGGGAAAGTAGCGGAAAGCCGATAGCTAAGAGTGGATAAACTTTGAACTTAATAAAATGACACACAAAGAATTTGTTTCTGAAATGGCGCAACGGCTCGATTTAACCCAATCGAAAGTATCGGACTTACTGGACGCGACAGTAACTGTGCTGAATGAGAAACTTTCGGAAAATACACAAATTTCTGTTCAAAATTTCGGGGTTTTCGAAACCAGAAAGAGAGCAGAGCGCATTTCGGTGAATCCTCAAACGCAAGAGCGATATTTGGTCCCACCATCTATTGTGGCAACTTTTAAACCTGCATCGGGTATCAAAGAACAACTGAAAACACTTGAAGAAGATGGAAAATAAAATTACACTCTCCGATTTAATCGATTTGTTGGCCACACGAGCCGATATTTCCAACAACGAATCAGATGCTTTTTTGAAGACGTTTTTCGAAATTATTACAGAAACTCTTGCTAAAGACGAAGTTGTCAAGATTAAAGACTTTGGAACATTCAAACTCACTCCCATTCAAGCTCGCGAAAGTGTAGATGTAAATACCAGCGAAAAGATAGAGATTCCCGCTCATAACCGGTTAAGTTTTTCGCCGGCAACTGCTTTGAAAGAATTGGTGAATAAACCGTTTTCTCATTTTGAAACCATCTTGTTGAACGAGGGAGTTACTTTTGAAGGAGTAGAAGAAGAAATTGCTGTAACCGAAGAAAATAAGGATATTGAAACGCTGACTGAGCAAATTGTCGAGTCGGCCGAAATAATAATTCCTGTCGAAGAACCCGAAACAACTATTGAGGAAACTGAAGACGCTTCAACTGAAATACCTGCATTGGAGCTAGATTCTTATCGCGAAGTATTTCATTCAGATAAAACACTTTACACCAAACCTGAAAGACGAACCAAAATCCCCTCGGTGTGGATACCTGTTTTGGGAGGTGTTGCCATTGCGTTGGCAAGTCTTTTTTTTTTCGTGCAATGGCAAACTCGAAAAAGACCGATAATAATCGCTGAAAAGCAGCCAGTTGTTGAAAAAGTTCCTCAGAAAATCATTTCGATGGAAAAAAGTGAGCCGGAAAGAAAAGAACTGGAAACAGTTGTTTTATCGGATGGAAAAACGTTGCGTATTCTCGCAGAAGAAAAGTTCGGCAATCGCGAGTTCTGGATATATATTTATTTGAAGAACAAGAACAAAATAAAAAATCCCAACGTAGTTTCTGTGGGCACAGAGTTGATTATTCCTGCTCTATCGGAATACGATATTAACGCATCAAATCCACAATCTATTGCCAAGGCTAAAACACTGGGCGATAATGAACTGAAAAAATTTTAAGTAAAAAAGCGAGTTTTTTACTCGCTTTTATTATTCTCATAATCTGTTCTTCAGCAAATCCGGAATTTGACTTGGCTCTTTGGCTACCGGAACCCCCACTGCCTCGAAAGCCGCAATTTTTTCGGCTGCGGTGCCTGAACCACTGGAAATAATGGCTCCTGCATGACCCATTTGTTTTCCCGGAGGTGCTTGCTGTCCTGCAATGAAAGCAGCTACAGGCTTGGTAATATGCTTTCTGATATATTCGGCAGCACGTTCTTCGGCATCTCCGCCAATTTCTCCGATAAGAGCTATGGAATCTGTTTCAGGGTCGTTCTGGAACATTTCCAACAGTTCCTGATAATATAATCCTACAATTGGGTCTCCGCCAACGCCCACAGCAGTAGATTGTCCCAGACCCTTGGATGTAAGGTTATACACTACTTCGTAAGTAAGCGTTCCGCTACGACTGATTACGCCCGTTGAGCCTTTTTTGAAAATCATGGTCGGCATTATCCCTACCGAACTTTTATCGGGGGAAATTAAGCCGGGACAATTGGGCCCAATAAGATTGGCACCTTTCAGTTTAATGTAGCGATAAGCCTCAACCACATCAAGAGTAGGAACACCTTCTGTAATACAAATAATAAGCTTTACTCCGGCATCGGCTGCTTCCATCATAGCGTCTTTGGCAAACGGAGCCGGAACAAAAATTACCGAAGTGTTGGCTTCTGTTTCTTGTACGGCATCGCGTACGGTATTAAAGACAGGAATTCCTTCCACCATTTCTCCGGCTTTACCGGGTGATGTTCCGCCAACAATATTTGTACCGTAAGCTTTCATCTTTGCCGTGTGAAATCCTCCGTCGCGCCCGGTAATTCCCTGAACGATTAATCGTGTATTTTTATCTATTAGAATACTCATATTTTAGACTGTTTGACTGTTAGACATTAGATTTTTAGATTATCTCGCCAATTCAACGGCTTTTTTACCGGCTTCGCCCATTGTTTCTGCCAGATGGAATTTAGAACCTTTCAACAATTCACGGCCTTCCTTCTCGTTTGTTCCTGTCAAGCGGATCACAATAGGAATATCGGTTTGTATTTGGTGGAAAGCTTCCAACAGTCCTCTTGCCACATCGTCACAGCGAGTTATTCCACCAAAAATATTGATGAGTACTACTTTCACATTCTTGTCACTCAGTAAGAGTTTCATCGCTTCAATTACTTTGGTGGGATTCGAGCTTCCACCGATATCGAGGAAATTGGCCGGTTCTCCACCGTACAACTTTATCATGTCCATGGTTGCCATTGCTAACCCTGCTCCATTTACCATACATCCGATTTCTCCACCAAGGTGAACATAGCTAAATCCTTTGCTTTTAGCGTTTAGTTCTTTCTTTTCTTCTTCAGTGGGTTCGTTCAGCGAACTAATTTTAGGATGACGAAACAAAGCGTTATCGTCAAAAGTCATTTTCGCGTCGATTGCCTTTATCTCTCCCTCTTCTGTAAGTACCAGTGGATTGATTTCTGCCAGTGATGCGTCGGTATCGATAAAAAGTTTATATAGTTTTTGGAAAATCGTTGCCGCTTCACGAACCAGTTTTATGTCGTCGAAAAGTTTGAAAGCTGCTTCACGAGCCAGATAGTCAGGTACTCCGATAAGGGGATCGATAACTATTTTATGAATTTTTTCGGGGGTAGTGTGCGCTACTTCTTCAATGTCCATTCCGCCTTCGCGGCTCAACATCAGGATGGTAGATTTTGATTTTCTGTCAATGACATAGCTTACATAATATTCCGAAGCGATGTTTACGGCTTTGCCGACAAGTACTCTGTCAACAATAAATCCCTTTATATCCATCCACAAAATGCTGGCAACGTGTTGGCGAAGTTCTATTTCGTCTTTGGCGAGTTTCACACCACCCGCTTTTCCACGTCCTCCTGTATGAACCTGTGCTTTAACCACCACTAACGGGGCATCCAATTCTTTATATGCCCGCACTGCATCTTCCACGTTACGACAGATATATGCTTTATCAACCGGTAATCCGTATGATGCTAATAATTCTCTTGCCTGATATTCATGAATTTTCATGGGCTTTTCAAATTTTATTTAGTATTGAATTAATAATTTCGTAAAAGTAGGGATTTTTTCTGATTAAAGAAAAATTAAGTGGATTTTTTACCTTAAATGTAGAAAAAAGAATCTATTTGCCATAATTGCTTTTTTATCAGAAAGATAAATGCTTTTAATATCATATTATATTAAAGTTTTAACTTTATTACCTCACTTCCCGCAAGTAAAAAAGCACCTGTGCCATAAACTTCCCAGCTGTTTTCATCAAAGTTCTTTCTTGGATCAGCTCCAATAGGTTGTACCCATCCCACTCTTCCCTCATCGTTTACACATTTATTTAAGCTAATCCATGCTTTCTTTACGGATGGCAGATACGTTTTCCTGTCCAGCAACTTATTGTTTATTCCCCAGGCCAGAGCATAACAAAAGAATCCTGACCCACTTACTTCACCTCCCGGATAAGATGCAGGGTCAAGTAAACTTGCCCGCCATAATCCATCCTCCTGTTGTAACCCTACTACCCTTGATGACATTTCTTTAAACAGCTCTTCATAGAATCGGCGTGTAGGGTAGTTTTTGGGTAATTCTTGAAGTATGCGGACAAGTCCTCCCATTACCCATCCATTACCCCGGGACCAAAATATTTTCTGTCCATTAGCTTCCTTGCGGCCCGAACCATCCGGCTTAATCACGTAGTTCAGATCGCGGGCAAACAGGTGTTCGTCTTTGTTATACAGCAGATCATAACATTCTTTGAAGTAGGTGTCATTAATTTCAAGCAATGATTTGTTATTGGTCTCCATGCCAAATTTTACCAAAGTGGGTGGAGCCATAAAGAGTGCATCGCACCACCAGTATTTTACAATCTCTATTTCTCCTCTTTTGGGATAAGGCCTGCTCGTGTAAATCTTCAATGTATCCAGAGTAGGTTGTATCATTTCAGGCATTTTTTCGTGACGGTACATGTCGAGATACATCTGGCTGATGACTATATCATCCGCATGATACCAGCGTCTGTACGGTGTCCAGTTTACAGAATTTCCCATATCCAGCATGGCTTGGTAAATTCCATTGGCTTTTGTGGTTTCCCAGGCGGCGTACACACCCGCGTAAAAGGCTCCGTTAGTCCAGTCCCGTGGTTCGTGTTTTGGATGATTTAATTGCCAGTTGGCAGTTTTGATCATGGTTGTTTTTATGTACCTTTTGTCGAATACTTTCTCTGTTACATTTTGAGCATTTACCGATAAAATAAACAACAGCAGTAACAACGTAATTAACTTTCTGTTCATGATGCGAATTTGTTATGTTTTGACTTTTTGAGTTAAATTTTTTTATGTCTTATCAATAATGAGTGTGAACTACAAATATACATATTTTAATTTATTCAGGATGAAAGTCAGAATACTTTTCACAACTAGGTTACAAGTGTTTTTAGATACCCTATTTTAGGTATTTCAAAATACAAAAATCCTTATTTTATGGGATTGTCCGCATCCTGATTTTGAAGTTTCTTTGCATCTCAATTAAACCACATATATCCAAATTATTAATGATTAAAAAAATACTTCTTTTATTTACGTGCCTGTTTACGGGCTTTTTTATTGTTCTTTCTCAACAAAATATCATATTTAACGGGACGGTGACTGATGAGGATAACGAAAAACTTATTGGGGCTACTGTTTATTTTGAGGAATTGGGAATTGGTGATGAAACCGATCTATCAGGTAATTTTCATATTAATAACATTCCGAGCGGAATGCATACGGTGACAGTAAGCTACGTGGGTTATCAATCTGCCACCAGAGAGATAAGTTTTCAAGAGAGCAAAAAGGCCGAGCAACAAGATTTTTGTTTGCAGCAAGACGGTAAGGTATTGCTCGAAGTGGAAGTTTTTGGTAGGCGGCGTGAACGCCCAGAAAAGATGGAAGCGCTTACACGCATTCCGCTTCGGTTGGATGAGCAAGTGCAAAGTGTATCGGTAGTTTCACAAAAGATGATTGCTGAACAGGGTGCAATGACATTGAACGATGCTGTTAGAAATGCACCCGGATTAGGTACTTTCGCTACTTATGGAAACACATCTGAAAGTATCACATCTCGCGGATACCGAGGTATCCCTGTAGTAAAGAATGGTGTACGTGTACATTCTGATTTTCGAGGGCAAGGGTTTCTTTCAGATATGCAGGGTGTTGAAACAATTCAAGTACTGAGGGGTTCTGCAGCAATAGCGCAGGGTGTTGGAAATGATGTGGGTTCTGGTGGAGGCGTAGTAAATATTGCCACCAAAACACCAAAATTTATTAACAATGGAAATATAGGAATTCGTGTAGGAAGTTGGGGACAGTTTCGGCCTACCTTTGATATTCAGCGTGTGTTGGATGTGAAAAATAAAACTGCATTTCGAATAAATGGTACATATGAGCGGGCTGATAATTACCGCGTTCACGTGTCAAAAGACCGGTTTTATGTGAATCCGTCGTTTGCCTGGCAGCCGGATCATAAAACGAAAATTGTACTTGAAATGGACTATATGCATGATTCTCGTACACCTGACCAGGGAACGGTAAATTTAAGCGCCGACAGTGTAAATAATATTTACAAAATGCCAGATGATCGTTTTCTGGGTTTTACAACTGACCGTCAGATAAACAATACGTTAACTTACATGGCACATCTTACGCGCGAATTAGGCAACGGGTATAGTGTCAGGATGGCATATGCCGGAGCCGGTTTGGATGTGAGGAGTGTAAGAGCGCACGTTTCACCTCTTGCCGGTGGTTCATCGAAGACCGGTGAGTACAATCTTCGTTCACGCAGATACAGCGGAAGCCGGCGAAACGATAAAAATGGTGTTTTTCAATTGGATTTAATAGGAAAAGATATCTATACCGGATCTGTAAAACATACGTTCAACGTGGGATTCGATTATAGATGGATTGATGTTGAAACAGTAAATACTAATTCCGTAGTCGTTGATACCATTAATGTGCTGCAAGCCATTTCCAATATCGCTCCCAACACAAGACTTACGGATGGCGATCCTGTTATTTCACAAGAATATGCCTACGGCCTGTTGCTACAGGAAGTAATGACTTTTAATCGTTACCTGAAGATTTCGCTCGGATTGCGATACAGTCAGGTAAGCGGAATAAGTAACAATGTAGTTTCGTCTACCGGTGGCGATGTTTGGGACCCGTTATTCGGAATCATTGTTACGCCATTCAATAACTTCAATGTTTTTGCATCCTATACTACAACTACTTCATTAAGAGGAGCCGGTAATTTACTCGAAGATAAGATTACATCTGTTGGACCAACGCGTGAAAAACAGTTTGAAACCGGATTCAAAAGTGAGTGGTTCAATAACCGGCTTAGGTTTAACGCTACCTATTTTCATATCAAAAACAACAATCTTACTTACGCCACGTTAGACGAAGGCGGAAACAATACCGGCTACTATATGAAAGCCGGAAATCTGAAAAGGGAAGGACTGGAACTGGAGCTGACCGGTAAGTTGCTGAAAAACATGGATGTGGTAGTGGGTTACTCCTATTTAGACGCATCGTATCACGACAGTCCGTATTATCACGAGGGTTCATCTCCGATGAATACAGCTAATCACACCGCTAATGGATGGCTAAATTACACGATTTTTGAAGGACTCTTCCGTAATTTATCATTCGGTTTGGGTACGTATTTCGTGGGAGAACGCCCATTCGCCGAGTACACATACCGTGTATTACCCGGTCATAATGTACAGGCAAATACACCGCCTTTCATGGCAAAACCTTATACGACGCTCAATTTTCAGATCGGTTATAGATACAGAAGTTATCAGATCCGGGCATTTATGAATAACCTGTTAAATTCTACCGGATATACGGCCTATTACCGCGGCGGCTATCTGAATCCTACCGATCCCAGAAACTTTGCGGTAACAGTTAATTATCAGTTTTGATATCAGACGCATAGCTGTTCATTTCTACGAGATAATAAAAATTCAAATTATGGAAAGACAAAATAAAAATACAAGTATTTATAATGTAATGCGGGTGCTGCACCGCGATATCGGGTTTTTAACTATTGGGCTGACAATTGTTTATGCGCTTAGCGGTGCGTTGCTTATTTATCGTAATACCGATTTTATGAAGGTGGAACGAATAGAGGAACGTCAATTAGAAATTAACCTGACTGGAAATGATTTGGGTGCAGAACTTCGGATACGAAATTTTAGAGTGGAACGAGAGGAAGGGGAGATGATTTATTTTAAAGAAGGTTCTTATGATGTATCTACCGGGAAATCGATCATAACTCGAAAAGTCTACATTCCTCCGTTAGATAAGTTAGTAGATCTACACAAAGTTACCGGAACCAGCAGAGTGTCCATTATAGCTCTTATCTATGGGTTTATGCTCACATTTCTGGCTGTTTCGTCGTTGTTTATGTATAAGTTTGGAAGTAAGAAAAGCAAGCGTGGCTTAGTAATGATTGCAGTTAGTGTTGTGATGACGATTATGATAGTGTTGTTGGTGTGACTGTCGGTGAAACGAACCGGAAGACGTTCATCTGTTAATGTAAATCCACTTCTTCTATTGAAATAATTTTTTTCGAAATAGCGTAAATTGTTAATCCCGACTGACTCCGAATGCCTGTCTTGGTGGTTATATTCTTCCGATGTGTAACTACCGTATGAATACTGATATTAAGTGAGTCGGCGATCTCTTTGTTTGAGAAACCATTAACAAGTTTAGTAAGGACATCAAGTTCTCTTTCTGTTAGATTATCGTCGTTTGTGGTAACTTTCAGTTTGTTATTGTTACCTGCTTTTTGCAGTTTGGATAAGACTTGTTCCGTTGTATCGAAAATGGTAAATGATGAGTCTAGCAATGCCAGCGAGTGACTGTCGACGATACCCAGATTAATACCAACAATAGAAAAATGAGGATTGTTTTTACGAATTCTCTTTACATCCTTTTCCCTGTTTACCAACAGCAGTGGATTGGTAATTAATATATCTACTTTTTTTGAGTGGAGAATAGCTTCCAGATCGTCCAATGAATCTACCTTACAGATTACGCAGTCCATATCCGATTGAGAAAGTACCGTATGCAATCCTTCGTAAATTATTGGCGAGTGCACCATGATAGTAATATGTAGCTGATGCCTGCTCATGCTTTTTCTATATTATATCCAAACGGAATTAATATGGTTTCTTCAATCAATGAGTGAATATAAAGATCGTATTCCAGTTCAAATAATGAAAAAAGTAATTTGCGTCGCAAATTTAAATCATCGCTGATTGAAACGTATTTTAATAACAGGTTCTTTATGTCCTTAATTTTGAGTTCTATATCGGTATGATGTTCACTATACTCCTTAGCCGAATACAGGTCAGTTTTACTGCTTGTTTTTTTATTTATGAGTTCTATAAAGTATGGAAAAGCGACGTTATCTTCGTAGTCGAGATGATCTATTACTTCTGCAAAATACTCATAAAAAAACTTCTCGAGCAGTTTTAATTCTTTTTCCGGATGGTTCTCCTGCAGTTGTTTGATATATGAACTTATTTGCGGGTATTTATCTTCGCGGTAGTAATCGTGGCTGTTTCTTAAGAACTCAATGGTTTGTCGTAAATCGTCAACGGAATCAATTGGATTTTCCACGGGCCTGAATCCGTTATAGAGATTAGCAATAGATATGAAAAGCTTTTCACTGACTCCTTCAATATTACAGAGTTGGCTAACAGTAAGATCTCCCACTCGGAAATCAATATTGAAATGTTGCATCATCAGTAAAAGTGATGGGTTTTCTTCGATTAAATCGAACAACTTCATACCTGTTTTTACATATGTCCGGCAAAACTGATACATAAAATTGAGTTTAAAATACAAAGATAAGCATTTTGTTTAGAATTGTTCTAATTAAGCAATCGTCTGTTATGAAATTAATAAATAAGAATCTCTCGTATTCTTGTTTTTTATGGTTATTTTTGTCAGTCGAAAGAAATAGAACTTATGCAAGATTTTAACACGCTTCTGATTAATCGAAGAAGTTACAGGAAATATTTAGACGAACCATTATCGGGAGATGCAGTTCAGCTCATTCTGGAGGCCGCTTTGCTTTCGCCTACCTCCAAAAACAAACATTCCTGGGAATTTGTGGTAGTGGAAGATAAGGAAACACTGACTAAGCTTTCTAATTGCAAGTCGCACAGCGCTACTTTTGTTGCAGATGCGGCATTAGCGATTGTAGTTCTCGGAAATCCGCTTGAAACGGACGCATGGATAGAAGATGCCTCTATTGCTGCTATCAATATGCAGTTACAGGCTGAGGAATTGGGAATCGGAAGTTGCTGGGTTCAGGTCAGAAACCGAGAATTTTCAGAAACCATTACTTCGGGAGAATATATTAACGATTTACTTGATATTCCGATGCCGATGGAGGTGCTTTGCATTATTCCTTTCGGGAATAAAGAAAAACCCCGATCACCCAATAATGTAGATAATTTATTGTGGGAAAAGGTACACATAGGAAAATACAAATTCGCACAAGATCAATAATTATGGCAGCTATTGACAAACGTTCCGATAAAATGGCATGGGGAATGACTTTACTTGCCTTCGGAGTTCTTATTTTATTGGATAAAACTGGTATAACCGATAATCTCCCTTTCACAGATTTCATACAGAGTATCGGGACTTATTTTCTGGTTGCAGGCATAATTTTTCTGATTTACAGAATGGAGAAAACATTGGGCTTGCTTTTCACGGTAATCGGATTGATTATTCATTCCGATGTGTTTTTTGGATGGATGAAAGATTACAGGAATCTATTGTTGCCGGTTGCACTACTGGTGATTGGCTTGATTCTTATTCTATCGAATCGAAGGAGATAAAATTCAACAATCTATCATCCGACACCTATCACTCAGCAATTTAAAATATGAGCGCAATAAATTACGATCTTACCAAAATTAAATCATTCATTTTTGATGTAGACGGAGTTTTGTCACGTCAAACCGTATCACTTGCCGAAGATGGCCAACCCCTGCGATCAACAAACGTTAGAGACGGTTATGCCATTCATTATGCCCTAAAGTCCGGATTAGATGTGGCAGTTATAACCGGTGGCCGATCTGAAACTGTTCGTCATCGCCTGGAGTCACTGGGAATGAAATATATTTATTTGAAATCGTACGATAAGACCCGGCAGCTGAAAGAATATATGGATGAAACCGGTTTTAAAGCGGAAGAAATAATGTATGTTGGCGACGACATCATCGATTATTTGGTAATGCAGCAAGTGGGTTTACCTGTTGCACCGGCCGATGCCTGTCAGGAAATAAAAGACTTATCCGTTTATATTTCTCCGGTCAAGGGTGGGGAAGGGGTTGCACGCGATGTAATTGAACAGGTAATGAAAGTTCAGGGCAAATGGATGATGAACGATGCATTTTATTGGTAAACGGTAATTATTTTTCAAAGTTATATTTCGATCTTTTTTGTATAAATTCAGTTTTTGATTCGAGTTTATTAATGAAAATTATACTTTTTTGTTACGAAAAAATGAAGTTCAGTTATAATCTGATTCTTTATAGGAGTAGTTCTAAATAAGTTATGTGTAAAATTTAACGGATAAAAGTTGAAAATCTTTGAAACATACATTAATTTTGCGAAACCAACAAAAACCACACAAATAGAAAAATGGCAAAAGTACAAGGTTATGTAGTTGTTAATACGCAACGTTGCAAAGGTTGCAATCTTTGCGTTGTGTCATGTCCAACGGACGTGCTTGAATTGCAGCCGCGAGAAGTAAATGATCGTGGCTATCATTACGTTTATATGAAAACTCCCGAAGAGTGCATCGGTTGCTTCAATTGCGGAACCGTTTGTCCCGAAGGATGTCTGACCGTTTACCGTAAACGGATAGACAAATAAACGTTATGATTCTTAAGTCTTATACTAAGTAGAAAATCAAAAAACTGAATTTTAAATTATGACAGAAGACGTAACATTGATGAAGGGAAACGAAGCTGTCGCCTACGCGGCAATCCGTTACGGTGTAGACGGATACTTCGGATATCCCATTACCCCACAATCCGAGATTATTGAAACACTTATGGAAGCCGCCCCATGGAAAACAACAGGAATGGTGGTGCTCCAGGCAGAAAGTGAGGTCGCAGCCATTAACATGGTTTACGGCGGCGCTGCCTGCGGAAAATATTCCATGACCACATCATCGAGTCCGGGCGTGAGCCTTAAGCAGGAAGGTATATCTTATCTTGCCGGTGCAGAACTGCCTTGTCTTATTGTAAATGTACAGCGCGGTGGTCCCGGATTGGGAACCATCCAACCTTCACAAGCAGATTATTTCCAAACTGTAAAGGGTGGGGGACACGGCGATTACAGATTGATTACACTGGCTCCAAATTCCGTTCAGGAAATGGCCGATTTTGTATCGTTGGGGTTCGATCTGGCTTTTAAATACCGCAATCCGGCTATGATTCTTACCGATGGTGTGATCGGACAAATGATGGAAAAAGTAAAACTTCCCGAATATAAACGCCGCCGTACCGAACAGGAAATACGTGAACAATGTCCCTGGGCTACTCTTGGAAAACCGAAAGACAGGGAACCAAACATAATAACATCGCTGGAGCTTGATGCAGCGCTTATGGAAAAAAACAACGAGCGTTTTCAGGCAAAATACAGAGTAATTGAGCAGAAAGAAGTTCTTTTCGAAGAAACCCAATGTGAAGATGCCGAATATTTGCTGGTAGCTTTTGGTTCTGCTGCCCGTATTTGTCTTAAAACCGTCGATTTGGCAAGACAAGAAGGCATAAAAGTCGGACTGCTTCGTCCTATCACATTATGGCCTTTCCCAACCAAAATTCTCAATCACTATGCCGATAAAGTGAAAGGTATGCTAACCGTTGAACTCAACGCCGGACAAATGGTGGAGGATGTTCGACTGGCTGTAAACGGGAAAGTCCCGGTAGAACATTATGGGCGTTTGGGTGGAATTGTTCCTACCCCAGACGGAGTACTTGAAGCATTAAAAGAAAAAATCGTAAAATAAATTAACTATCGTGAGCCCTAAATTACAACAACTATTTTCGATGCTGTTTTTGCTTTTCTTTTTAGCAACAATAGTAGTTTATTTCGTGTCGGATAAAAACATGAAACTTACCTGGATTACCGGGGCTTGCGCCGTTGTTTGTTATTTTTTATACAGATTCTCAAGAAGATAAAATTATGGATATAAGCAGTATAGTTAGCCCCGAAAATCTGGTTTACGCCAAACCGGAAATTATGAACGACAACCACATGCACTATTGTCCGGGTTGTTCGCACGGCGTTGTTCACAAGGTAATTGCCGAAGTTATTAAAGAACTTGACATTCAGGAGATAACCATCGGAATTGCACCGGTAGGATGTGCCGTTTTCGCATACAAATATCTCGATATAGACTGGCAGGAAGCCGCTCATGGCCGTGCTCCCGCTTTAGCAACTGCCGCGAAACGATTGAACCCCGACAAAATGGTATTCACTTATCAGGGTGACGGCGACTTAGCAGCCATCGGAACAGCTGAAACCATTCACGCTGCAAATCGTGGAGAAAATATCGCTATCATATTTATTAACAATGGGATTTACGGAATGACCGGCGGACAAATGGCGCCTACAACTCTCAGCAAAATGGTAACATCTACCAGCCCTGATGGACGTGATGTACAGACTATGGGAGGCCCGCTTAAAATTCTGGATATGCTGGCATTGCTCGATGGTGTTTGTCTGGCGACACGCGTAAGCGTTCACACTGCAGCAGCAGTTAAGAAAACCAAACGAATGATAAAACTGGCATTCGAAAATGCAATGGCAGGTAAAGGAACTTCTATTGTTGAGGTAGTATCGACCTGTAACTCAGGCTGGAAAATGACTCCTGCTGCTTCAAACGATTGGATGGTGGAGAATATGTTCCCCGTATTTCCGATTGGAGACCTTAAAAATATCTAGGTTGTAAGTTTACAGTTTTCAATAATCAGTTTTTTGGGAACTCATAGCTCACAACCTGTCTGCCTACAGGCAGGTTCAAAACTCATAACTAATAAAGAATATGTTACAAGAAATCGTTATTTCAGGATTTGGCGGCCAGGGAGTTTTATCAATGGGTAAAATTCTTGCCTTTTCCGGTATTATGGAAGACAAAGAAGTATCGTGGTTTCCGGCATACGGACCCGAACAGCGCGGTGGAACTGCCAATGTTACCGTTATCATTAGCGATAAGCCTATCAGTTCGCCGGTAGTAAACCAGTATGATGTGGCTATCGTATTGAATCAGCCGTCGCTCGATAAGTTTGAAGAAAAAGTGAAACCCGGAGGAGCGCTTATTTATGATGATTACGGTATTCGTCATAAAGTTCAGCGCAAAGATATCAACGTGTACAAAATTAAGGCGATGGATGAGTCCATGAAAATGAACAACACCAAAGTATTCAATATGATCGTGTTGGGTGGATTATTGAAAATATCGCCTATGGTGCAGTTGGAAAATGTTATGGAAGGGTTGAAGCAAACACTTCCCGAACGCCACCATAAACTTTTGCCAATGAATGAACAGGCCATTGCTAAAGGAATGGATATCATTCAACTGGAGCAGAAAGCAGAATGATTTGAAAATAATTACCGAAAGATTGTTCGGTCAGGAGCCGGTTTGATTCTTTTTGTCAGACCGGCTTCGCGATTTATTACGAGACGGTTTTTGCGTTACTTTACCATCTGTTGTTTTTGAAGTTCTCTTTTTACCAAAACTTTTTTTGGGCTTGCCGGAATGTTTTCTACTTTCTTTTCTTGATTTTTCAGGATCGTATTCGGGAACTTCACCCAGTTCCGAAGGAACCGGTATTTTGTAGATACTCTTTTGCAAAAACTTTTCTATTTTTGAAAAGCGGAATTGTTCATCAGGTGATACAAATGTGATAGCCATTCCCGAATCACCTGCACGTGCCGTACGCCCAATACGGTGCACATAGTCTTCAACATCGTAGGGTACATCAAAGTTGATGATAAGTGAAATGTCATCAATATCGATACCGCGTGCAACAATATCTGTTGCTACGAGAATGTCCACTCTTTCGTTGCGAAACTCGTGCATTACGCTGTTACGTTCCGATTGTTCCAGATCGGAGTGCATAGCATCGGCAGATAATCCCATCCGACGCAGTGTCTTGGCAATTTCCTTCACCTTTTGCTTTTTCCCCGAAAAGAGAATCACCTTATTGGGTTTTTTGTCGGAAAATAATTGTTTTACTATTTCAATCTTCTGAGGTTCGTAACAAATGTAAGCCGACTGCAAAATAGCTTCGGGTGGGCGGGCAATGGCGATGGTGATTTCTTGAGGATCACGTAAAATGGTTTTTGCCAGCTGCTGGATTTTTGGTGGCATTGTGGCCGAAAACATAATCGTCTGCCTATTCTTAGGAAGAAGTTTTTCGATTTTCATTATATCATCGTAAAAACCCATGTCAAGCATTCGATCTGCTTCGTCCAAAATGAAGTATTTCACACCCGAAAAATCGATTTTATATAAATTTATATGAGATAGAAGCCTGCCGGGAGTAGCAATTACCACATCGGCACCACTAATTAAACCTTTTTTTTGAATATCCCACACATCACCGTCGTTACCACCATAAACAGCTACAGACGAAAATGGAGTGAAGTACGAAAAACCTTCCATCTGTTGGTCTATTTGTTGAGCCAGCTCTCTTGTTGGTGCCATTATGATGGCGTTAATTTTATGTTCTTCGTGAGGTTCGGTTTGCAGGTTATTAATTAAAGGCAGCAGAAAAGCCGCGGTTTTACCTGTTCCCGTCTGTGCACAAGCGATAACATCTTTTTTCTGGATAATAACGGGTATGGCCTGCTCCTGAACGGGCGTGGTTTCTTTAAAGTTCATGGCTTGAAGACCATCAAGAAGAGTATCGCACAGTGGAAGTTCGGTAAATAACATTTCGATTTTTAAAATTTCAACAAAGATAGTGTTTATTTTCTGTTTTGTTATCCTTGATCGTTACTCAGTAAAATAAATTTCAGCAGAACCTTTTTTGTTTTCGAAAATAATTATACCTTTGCACTCGCTTTTAAACAAAAAGCAAGGAGAGATGGCAGAGTGGTCGATTGCGGCGGTCTTGAAAACCGTTGAAGTGAGAGCTTCCGGGGGTTCGAATCCCTCTC
>ENA-UOOM01000157-UOOM01000157.1-fermentation-metagenome-genome-assembly--contig:-NODE-157-length-85366-cov-7.616216_pt1 | contig 85366 bp, 88 predicted proteins | sample MGYA00245781_ERZ724031 | MGnify/ENA primary metagenome ERZ724031 (study PRJEB28704, sample SAMN03018317) | fermentation metagenome | biome: anthropogenic terrestrial biome; feature: soil; material...
CAGCCTTGCTTGTGATTTGTTATGGTTTAATCTGCTGTTCCGTAAACCCTAATTCCTCGGCGATTTCCTGCCGTGTTTTACCTGATTGCCGCAGCTCAATCATTTGATCTTCTATTGCTTTAATGTGCGTATATGTTCGTTGCATAGCAAAGCCCCCTAGTGTAGTTTATTATCCTACATTAGGGGGCCTTTGTCTATTGTCCGTTTTTACTGGTTCAGTTCAAAAGTAGGGGCTTTTCTTTCTAGGCTCTTGGGTGTGCCTTGGCATACACACTTTTTAGCTTTTGATTTGTCAGCTTCACATAAACCTGTGTGGAGGATATATCAGAATGTCCCAGCATCTGCTGAACGGATTTTAAATCCGCACCGTTTTCAATCAAATGAGCGGCAAAGGAGTGCCTTAACATATGGGGCGTAATTTCCTCATCAATTCCGGCTTTTTTGGTATAGCTTTTGATGATTTTCCAAAATCCCTGCCTGGTCATGGGTTTGCCGTTGCAATTTACAAAAAGTATCTGTTCCTCGGGCATCTCAATGAGCTTACAGCGGCCCTTTTCCATATATTTTTTCAACGCAGCCTTTGCCTGAGAGCCGATGGGAATCATTCTGCTCTTTTTCTGGGTGCCGCAACGAATATATTCCAACGACAGGTTCAAGTCAGAAACCCTTAAGGAAATCAGCTCTGACACACGGATGCCCGTAGCATACAGCAATTCCAGCATTGCCTTGTCTCTAATTTCCTTGGGCTCAATGCCCCGGGGCTGTTCAAGCAATTGCTCCACCTTGTCCAAGGTAAGGATCTCCGGCATTTTCTTTTCTATTTTTGGCAACGCCAAATGGGCAGCAGGATTATCGGAGATTTTTCCCTGCCGAATCAGATAATTATAAAAAGCCCGAATAGAGGCAATATTCCTAGATACGGTAGCGCCTGCTTTTTTTTCGCTTTGCAGCTCATAGAGATATGACATGATATTGGTATAGTTCACCTTAACTGCATCATTGATACCGGAAAGGTGCATAAACGCACTAAAACCCCTTAAATCTCTTATGTAAGAAAGCACCGTATTTTCAGAGGAATGCTTGTCATTTCTAAGATAGCTGGCAAATTCATTTACTGCTCTTTCCATCCCTAAAACCCCTTTTTGTCATATATTTCTAATTATACTTAGTTTTCTCAGGGTTGTCACTATATTTTGTAAAAAAAACCAAATTCCACCGCTTTTTTCTCACTCTACAGGCGTAGTCGTCAAAAAACAACAGTATTTTCTTAGCTTTCTGTTTATAATGGATATAAAATCACTTCTATGCCCGCCCCAATGGCAATAAATACAATAGAGGCAAGGAGCAAAAGACAGTATTCTGTTTGCTTTCTTCTGCGCTCTCTTTTTAATCCTCTTTTCCCACTGCCCTCATTCCAGGTCAAAAGGTAATAAATGGCAGCACACATGGTAAAAATATAAACAGGGATCAAAATAATATTTTGCGGCAGCAGGGTAAACATGGCACTCCATACACCCTTGAAGCCATAGGTAACCATCATCATGGCCGAAGCAAAGCCGATGGAAATGCTCCGCAGTAAAAATACCGCCCCAGAAAGAAATACCCCCAGCTGCAGCCATCCTCCAAGCCAAATAATAAGGTCATATTTTAAATATTTCCAAAATGCGGCGGAAAAACTCCCCGATTGCTGAATCTCACCGGCCTGCCGAATCACACCGGATAACTCAGTTTTTGCATCAGTACCCATCAAATTGGCCGCAATGGCCCCCCCCAGTACTCCAAATAAAAAAGAAAGACAAACGATAAAGACTATCTTTTGCCCTCTTTTATCAAACCATTTCTTCCGTTTTACCATAAATGCCATCCTCCCTCGCAGTCCTCTGCTAACAGGATATGGCTCGTCTTTGTTAAATATACTTGTTTTTATATGCAAATAAGGTAACAATGGTCTTTGCGTCTTTGATTTCGCCTGCATAAACCATTGCCAATGCTTCCTCCGGCGTATAGCTTTCCAGTTCTATAAATTCATCGGGATCCAGGCTTTGATGCCCCTGCGTTAAATCATAGGCAAAATACAGGAAAATGGTTTCCGAGCAAAAGCCCACCGTGGGATATATTTCGCACAGATACTCCATCTTTCCCGCCTTATAGCCCGTTTCTTCCTCCAGCTCCCGGCGGATGCATAGCTCCGGCACTTCACAATCATTCAAAACCCCTGCGGGAATTTCCAACAGGGAAGCAGCAAAGGCATGGCGGTACTGCCGTACAAAAAGTAATTTTCCATCGTTCATGATGGGCAGAACTGCCGCCGCACTTTTTTCTCGGATTACCGTCTCCCGAAAAGCCGGCTTACCGTCCGGCATTTCAATTTTATCAATAGTCACCCGAAGAATTTTTCCTTTGTAAGTTTCGTTACTCTCCAATACCTCATAACCCATGAAAAGAACCCCTTTCTACAGGAAAAACATTCAAAATAATGCCTTTGCACAGAAATCAAACCAATTCCCGAACCATTGCCTCAATGCGGTCCATACCTTTTTCAATCAATTCCATGCTGGTTGCATAGGAAAGCCTGATGTAATCCGCCATGCCGAAATCGGCGCAAGGAACCACCGCAACAAATTTCTTTTCAAGCAGAATTGCGGCAAAATCAGCCGCAGAGGAAATTTCCACACCCTCGTGCTTTTTGCCATAGGTTTGGGAAACATCAACAAACAAATAAAACGCACCCTCCGGCTTTAAGGCATGAATCAAAGGAATAGCCTCTTCTCTTTCAAAAATATAATCTCTTCTTTTGCTGAATTCCCGTCGCATCTCTTCCACGCAAGTCTGGGAACCGTTGAGGGCCTCCAACGTCGCCATCTGGGCAATCGTGTTAGGGTTTGATGCCATGTGAGACTGCAAGGAAGCCATTAGCTTTGCAACATCCAAAGGGGCAGCGGCAAACCCGATTCTCCACCCCGTCATCGCATAGCTTTTAGAAACACCGTTGATTACAATCGTTCTTTTATAAATTTCTTCCCCCAAGGAAGCAATGCTCATATGCTTTTTCTCATCCTCATAAATCAGCTTTTCATAAATCTCATCTGAAATTACAAAAATATTTTTTTCCACCGCAAAATCGGCAACCATTTTTAAATCTCCATAGGAGGTTACCATGCCCGTAGGATTGGAGGGACTGGTTAAAACCACCGCCTTTGTTTTTTCCGTATAAGCCGCCTCTAATTCCGCCTTGGTCAGCATGAATTGATTCTCTTTTTTTGTATGTATCACCACCGGCTTGCCTCCGGCAATCTTCACCATTTCAGAATAGCTCAGCCAATAGGGCGCAGGGATAATCACCTCATCCCCCTCATTTAATATGGCCATAAATACATTCATCAAGGAATGCTTTGCACCATTGCTAATGATCACCTGTGCCGGCGTATAGGTTAATCCGTTATCCCTTTGCAGTTTATCGCAGACGGCCTGACGCAATGCCATAACCCCTGCCGCCGGGGTATATCTTGTTTGGCCGCTTTTTATGGCCGCAATGGCAGCGTTGCAAATATGTTCGGGGGTATCAAAATCAGGCTCTCCCACTCCGAATGTAACAATATCCTTGCCTTCTGCCTTCAACTGTGCCGCCATAGACGAAATTGCTATGGTGCTGGAGGGTTTAATGCCCAATGCCCTTTTCGATAATTCCATAAAATCTACACCTCATAACTGTACTTTTAAATAATAGAAATGCTTATTTTTTATCCGAAAAAAATGTTTATTTTTCTGAAAAATATTGTATACCTTCTTATACATAGTATCAAAAAGCATCTTTATTGGCAAGATATTTCATGATTTTGCTTCCCTCCGGTAACAATATTTTTTGCAATCACAAGCCTCTTTTCCGTTTTCTGCTTACATTGACTCCCATACTGTTTCCCATGGATACAATCCTTGCAAATGGGGATCAAAGAACCTCCTCCAATACCCGCAATAAATTCTTAGAAAAAATTTTTTCAGCCGCCTCCGCTCCGAATTCTTTTTCTACGCAGGCAAAAACCGCCTGCAGATCACCCACGTCGCGGATCCCCCCAGGGGTCGAATCAATGCCGTCAAAATCTGTGCCCAAAGCGATAGAATCCTCACCCATGATTGTAAGCATATGGGAGATATGGCGTAAAATATCTGCCATTTCCGCAGGCTTCTCCTTGGCCAAAAAAGGCGGGTAAAGATTGATTCCCACAATGCCTCCCCGTCGGGCAATGGCACGCAGCTGCCCATCCCGCAGATTCCTTGGTACATCGCAAATACTTCTGGCATTGGAATGGCTGGCAATAAAAGGCTTTTCTGCCACCCTCACAACATCCCAAAAACCTGCCTCTGAAAGATGAGATACATCCACCAGCATCCCCAAACGTTCCATTTCCTTTACAACCTCTCGCCCAAATTGCGTCAGCCCGCCGTAGCTTTTTTCCTCCGCCACGCCGTCCGCCAAGGGATTTCTATGGTTCCATGTTAAGGTCATTGCCCGGACACCCAAGCGGTAATAGATACGAACGGCAGATAGTTCCCCCTCTAATGCTTCCCCGCCCTCAAGGGCAAGCAAAGCACTGATTTTATTCTTTTTTTTATTTTCCAGCACATCGGCAAAACAATTTACATGACCAATTGTTTCTTTATTTTTCGCTATCTGCCTTTCATAAAAATCAATATATTTCATTGTTTGGCGCATAGAAATGGGGTAATATTGGGGGTCTAGCCAAATGGCAAAAAATTGCAGGGGTGCCCCAATTTTTTTGAGACGTTTTACATCAAGGTGCCCGTCATTTTGAAAAAGCTCCTGCTTCTGCTCAAACAGCTTTACAATGGTATCACAATGCCCGTCAGCGTAACCGTTCACACCTTCATCCCTTTCTTTTTTATATAAGTATGGAAGGTGCTGGGGTAAAAAGAACAAAAAACAGTATGATCGTAATAAAAAAAGTTGAATTACGGCCCCAATGGTTCAAATTTTAGAGTAAAGTGTTTTGAGATATGTAAAGGAGCAACACAGTCCCTTTTTTCTCCAATATTCCTCTTTTATCAAGCAGTGTTCAAATTTTTTGGTAAATACCGCCCTCTTTTTATGCATAACAAACCCCTCTCTGCAAGGAACAAAGAGGGGAATCGCATATAAGAATATTTTTTAAAATGCTTTTGTAAAAATATTAACTGATTTTTTTTGAAACTTCATTTTGGCGGATACGGAAAAACTCCGTCAAGGCAGCAATAAACTGTCCGTTTGTAGGCTTGTCCGGTGTCAAATATCCAACAACTTCAAAATAAACCTGCTGGCCGTTCTTCTTCCATGCACTTTCTATGGCATGGCGAATTGCTCTCTCCACCTTGCTTGCCGATGTTTTGTAAAGCTTCCCGATATCAGGATACAGCCCCTTTGTAATACCGATTAAAGCCTCTTCGTTATCTACTGCCATCAAAATTGCTCTTCTGATAAAATGATAACCCTTAATACTTGCCGAAATGCCCATACGGCTTAAGGTTGCAGAAATATCTGCTTCCAAATTTTGATAGCCCACTTCCATTGTGTAGGATGGGGTCTCTTCTTTCAGCCCGGTATCCTGCATTTCGTCCTTATCGCCTTCGATGAGCTGATGAATACGCTCCAACAAAAGCTCCCCTTGGATTGGCTTTGCCATGTAATAATCGGCGCCAAACCCAATGGCCCTTCTTACCAGTTTATCACTGTCCATGGCTGAAATTAAAATACAAATACAGTTGCAACCTAATTTTTTCAAGTTTTCCAATACCCAAAAACCATCTCGATCGCCTAAAAGAATATCTAGGAGTACAACGTCTGCATTTAACTTTCTAACCAATTCCAGAACTGCGGGTCCACTATCTGTCATACCAACAACAGTCATGTCCCCCTTGCGTTCTAAGCAGCGTTTTAACTTTTGCAAGTAAAAACCGTCCCTGTCTGCCAGAACAACCTTTAATTTTTCTGATTCGTTCAAATTTGACTCCCCCATTCTTATTGTTTTTGCAGAGAAAAGGCTTCCCTTCCTTTCTCCCGCAAGCAATATTATACCATGGAAATATTTATCCGTCAGTATTCGAGAACATTTCGCAAGATTTTCACCTTTCACAGTTTTTTGTCAAACCTTACTGACCAGTCATTCCTGAATACTTACAGCTGAGGATTTTTGAATAAAAAAAACTGGATGAATGAAATTAATTTTCAGTTTTCTGTAATGATCTACAGTTTTTTTCATTCAATTTCTTGCAAATTGTTCAATAATTCCTTTTAATATAAATTATAAAATTATTTAACAAAGATTTAAAACTATTTTTTCATAAATTCCTTCAAAATACTCCATATACTACAAAAAAGGAGATATTCCGTTTTAGAATACCCCCTTTCCCCCGGACTTTTTTACTTTTTATTCATTTGCGCCAGCATGGTTTCAATGAACGTCCCATAGCCTTGTTCCGGGTTGTTCACAAGCACATGGGTCACCGCACCAATCAGTTTGCCATTTTGTATAATCGGGCTGCCGCTCATCCCTTGGACGATACCTCCGGTTTTCTCCAGCAATCTTTCATCGGTCACACGCAGCATCATATCCTTGCCGTTGGTTTTGCCGATTTTTTCGATCTCTATTTGATACCTTTCGATGGTATCTCCTTCAATATTTGATAAAATTTCAGCCTTACCCACCTTCACATCCTGCTTTAAGCCAATGGATAAGGGTGTTTGGTCGTAGGTGTTTCCTTGCAGGAGAGCGCCGTAAATTCCCACCTCGGTGTTTTGATTTACCTCTCCCAAAATTTCCTCCCGATGAATCACCCCAGTTAATTCCCCCGGTTCGCCTTTCTTTCCTTTTACGATCTCCGTTAGCTCTGAAGAAAGAATGGAGCCGGTCTTTATGGTCATCAATTCCCCGGTGTCAACATCGTAAACACCATGTCCCAATGCACCAAATTGATCTGTTTTCGGGTCATAAAAAGTAATTGTCCCGATGCCTTGAATGCTGTCTCTGACCCATACTCCCAGCTTAAATGCTTGTTCCGCCTGACTGTAAACCGGGGATACGGAAATTTTCTTTTTTTCTCCATTTCTTTCCAGCAAAACAGTAATTTCTTTTCCCTTGCTTTGGGAAACTACATCAATAAAGGTTTCTTTATTGATCAGCTCCTTGCCGTTTGCCTGTAAAAGAAGATCGCCGGATTTTAATATTCCCCGGCACGGCTCTGCTGTCTCATTCTCTTCCATGGACACTTGCCCGGTGCCTAATACCAATAAGCCCTTGGTGTCCAGGCTGATACCGACGGTTTTGCCTACGGGCACAAGGGTTGTTTGGGGAATCACCTTCGCCTCTATGGTTTTAATGGGCAATGTGTTACATAAATAGAAGGTTACTTTTGTTGTTCCTGCCTGAATAGGATTTGCTAAAATGGAAGAACCTAATTCCAGATGAAAAGCATCTGCCAGCGGTTTTGTTGTAATACCTAAAACACCGACACTTTCTTCTGTTTTCGCAGAAATGGGAAGCTGCGTGGCGATTTCTGTTTTTTCGCCTTCCAATAATGTCAAATCATTGGGCAAGAGCCAACTTACACTGCACCAGAGCAGTGTTGGGATTAGAACCGCCGTGACAGGTATCAATAGACGGCGTTTTGTTTCTTTTTTTAGACGCATATGCCCCACTCCCGACTGCTGCTGATTTAAAATAAATTTTTGTTTCATAAGTAATTTGACCAAATAAAAACCCTGCTATACAACCTTAAAATACAAAAAAAGAAGAACGCTGTATCTAAAGTATTTTCAGCATACTGCCACATTTTTCGCTAATTGGATGTCTAGGGTTTACAATATGAATGCCAGGCTTTATAATAGGAAGGAAACATTTTGAATTCTATTTCATTTTTTTCATTAAAATTTGCTAATTTCAAAGAAAGAGGTACATTTATGGAACATGCGGAATCTCTGTTAGACTACGCTTGTCGTGAAATTCGCTCACGCATACAAAATGGCACATATCCGCCGGGTTCAAAATTATCCACCCAAGAAATCTCCGACTCTCTGGGAATCAGCAGGACCCCAGTTGTTTCTGCAATAAACCGCCTGGTGGCACAAGGTTTAGCCATCGCTTTACCCAGACGCGGTGTGATTGTTGCGGATTTTTCACCGCAGCAGCTCAAGGAAATTATCGAAGTGCGGGAGATGTTTGAGCTTTATGCCGTGAAGGGTGCCATACAAAATATTGATTTTTCTCAAGAAATCTTAGAGGAAATGGAACAAGTAGCCGCTAAGCTTGCCCACATAGACAGCCAAAATTATAATCTTGCAACAGAGCTGGAAATTCGTTTTCATACCCTTTTTGTTACCCTGGCGGGAAACTCCCAGTTGACCAAGCTGTATGTAAACAATTGGAATATCGGGGCAATGTTTCAAATTTTTATGCTCTCAAAAATGCCTTTATCGAAGCATCAGCCTTCCTTTGATCAGCATTTAGAAACCATACAGCTTTTAAAAAATAAAGATGAGGCCGCCTTGTTGGAGTTTATCCCCTATCATCTGACGCCTGTTTATAGTGCCATAGACTGGATTATGAGAAATGGCAATATGGATATGCAAGATTTATTTAAAATCATGGCTGCCAAAGCCGAGGAAACAAAAAAAACAAAAGCGTAGTTCTCGTATTTTTCTCAAAATAAAAAGGGATCCTTGCCTGTATGAATTGATCCCAAAAAGTTAGACAAATAGTTTAGTTAAGCAGCGGAAAGGGCTTGTTGTCTGTGAAGAGCAGGCGGCAAGCCCTTTACCTTGGCACGTCGGTTGTTGTAGTAATCAAGATAGTCAATCAGTTCAGTTTTGAAGTGCTGCATAGACTCAAATTTCTGTAAATACAGCAGTTCGCTCTTATGCAGACCAAAGAAATTCTCAATTACAACGTTGTCCAAAAAATTGCTTTTGCGGCTCATGCTCTGCCGGATTCCTTTTTCCCGTAACATTTGCTGATAGTGTTTGTGCTGGTATTGCCATCCCTGGTCGGAATGCAGAAGAAGATTTGTCCCATCGGGTATCCTCGCAAAAGCCTTGTCCAGCATCTTCGTCACCATGGAAAGCACCGGTCTATCAGAGATGGAATAGCTGACAATATCCCTGCTGCACAAGTCGAGAATTGGTGACAGATAAAGTTTTTGACCGAACAAATTGAATTCCGTGACATCGGTCACCCACTTCTGGTTAGGCTTTTCAGCCTCAAAGTGCCGTTCCAAGAGATTCGATGCAATTCTGCCCACTTCACCCTGATAAGAACGGTACTTTTTCATTCGTACATGGCAGACAATCCCTAATTGTTTCATTAGCCGCTGCACAGTCTTGTGGTTTAGCGAGAATCCGCGTTTGCGCAGTTCCATCGTAATTCGGCGGTAACCATAGCGGCCTTTGTGTTCATGGTAAATAGCGGTAATCACTTCTTTCGCTACACAATATTTGTCTGCTTTTGCCATCCTTTTCTCATGGTAGTAATAGGTGGAACGTGCAAGCTGGGCAACTTCCAGCAGAATATTCAGCAAATAGCTTTGCCTCAGTCCTAGAATTACTAGCGTTTTTTGTGCACTTTTCGCTCGTCTTCCAAAACCAAGGCTTGCAAGTTTTTTAGGTAAGCATTTTCTGCTCGCAGGCGCTGTACTTCTGCCAGCAAGTCTTCCTCAATCTTCGTGGGCAACTTTGCTGGACGCCCTTTACCTCCACGGCCACGTCGTTCAACCGTTAGGCCTTCCAATCCTTCTGTAAGGTAGATACGCTCCCAATTTTGAATGCAGCTATGACCGGCTATCTCATAAATACGTTCAGCTTCCTTGTAACTTATTCCATCATGTAATATTGCCTCTACCCCTTGTCGTTTGAATTCTACTGTGTATCGCTTATTCGGCACACCTTTTGGCATAATAAACACCCCAATCGTTATCAGTATATCATACTGTCTAACAATTGGGGTGCACTTCAGTATCAGCAAGGAGCCCTTTATTCGTTTTTCAATGCTTTATATCTTAATTTACTTCAAATTAAAGAACGCATCCATACCCGGATATTCTGCCGCTTCCTCAAGCTCTTCTTCAATACGAAGCAGCTGATTGTATTTTGCAACACGATCTGTTCTTGCGGGAGCGCCGGTTTTAATCTGCCCTGCATTCGCAGCCACAACAATATCCGCGATGGTTGTGTCTTCTGTTTCTCCGCTTCTATGGGAAACAATGGCCGTCATTTTATTTCTGTTTGCCAGCTGAATTGCATTAAAGGTTTCTGTTAAAGTACCGATCTGGTTTACTTTAATCAAAATGGAATTCCCTGCCTTTAAATCAATTCCCTTTTGCAAACGCTCTGTGTTTGTAACAAAAAGGTCGTCGCCAACAAGCTGTATCTTTTCGCCCAATTCCTTTGTAAGCAGCTGCCAGCCGGCCCAGTCTTCTTCCGCCAAGCCGTCTTCAATGGAAATAATGGGATATTTTTCTGCCAAGGCCTTCCAAAATGCAACCATTTCTTCGGAGGTTCTGTCAACTTCTTTTCCTGTCATTTTGCTTTCGCCGGGGAAATGATACCTACCATCCTTTTCGTCATACAGTTCTGTCATGGCAGGGTCTAATGCAATCTTAATTTGATCGCCCCACTGATAGCCGGTAGCATCCACCGCTTCCTTGATCAAATCAAGCACTGCGTCTGCCGTAGGCAGGTCCGGTGCAAAACCGCCTTCATCGCCAACCGCTGTGGAAAGGCCTTTATTTTTCAAAACCTTTTTCAGCATATGATAGATTTCAGCGCACATACGAAGGGCTTCCTTAAAGGAAGGTGCGCCCACAGGCATAATCATAAATTCCTGAATATCCACAGTGTTATCTGCGTGCTTACCGCCATTCATAATGTTCATCATAGGAATGGGTACAGCCTTGGCATTAAATCCGCCCAAATACTGATATAAAGGCATATCCAATGCTTCTGCCGCTGCTCTTGCAACTGCCATGGAAACACCAAGAATTGCATTCGCTCCCAATTTTCCTTTGTTGGGTGTGCCATCCAATGCAATCATGGCTTTGTCTACAGCAACCTGATCCAAGGCATTCATGCCGATAATTTCTTCGGCAATCAAATCGTTCACATTATCCACTGCATTCTGTACGCCGGTGCCGTTATATCTTTCTTTGCCATCACGCATTTCCACTGCTTCAAAAGCCCCTGTGGAAGCGCCGCTGGGAACTGCCGCCCGGCCCAGAATACTATCATCTACAATGACCTCCACCTCAACCGTAGGGTTCCCTCTGGAATCCAAAACCTCTCTTGCGTAAACATCGGTAATTTCAAAAAAACCTTTCATTCTTAGCATCCTCCTTCTATGATCCTATTCGCCGAATGAAGTTCGCAATTCATGGATATTTTATCCCAAGTCTGCAAGTCTCTGCTTCAGCGAAACTTTAGTATCCAAAATCAGCCGCTCCGGTAAAAACAATTATTTGCTTATCAGCAGGCTCTTTCCTGTCATTTCCTTAGGAATGGGCACGCCCATCATATCCAAAAGGGTTGGTGCAATATCCGCAAGCCTTCCCCCTTCTCTCAACCCCACGCCATCGGTAAAATGAATCAGTACAAAAGGCACAGGATTTGTGGTATGGGCAGTAAAAGGTATATGGGTGACATAATCTATCATCTGGTCGCTGTTTCCGTGGTCGGCACATAAAAACATATTGCTTCCCGTTTCCAGCAATGCTTCCATCACCTTGCCCACACAAGTATCCACGGCCTCCACAGCCTTGATTGCCGCCTCAATAATACCTGTATGGCCAACCATATCAGAGTTGGCATAGTTGACAATAATCAAGTCATACTCTTTGGAACGGATGGCCTTCACCAAGCCGTCAGTCACCTCATAGGCACTCATTTCCGGCTGTAAGTCGTAGGTGGCAACCTTCGGTGAGGGCACCAGCCACCGATCCTCATTGGGGTTGGGCTCTTCCACACCTCCGTTGAAAAAGAATGTAACGTGGGCATATTTTTCTGTTTCCGCCGTTCTTAATTGCTTCAAACCCAAAGAAGAAATATAAGTTCCCAAGGTATTTGTTAATTTCTGCGGTTGAAAAGCAACCTCTTTGTTAGGAATCGTAATATCATATTCCGTGAAGCATACAAACTTTATATCCTCCAGAACCTTCCCGCGGTTGAATCCATCAAAAGCAGGGTCGCAAATTGCTCTGGTAATTTCTCTGGCACGATCGGGGCGAAAATTAAAGAAAATAACAGCGTCATGGTCGGCAATTTTTCCCTGGCCCATGCCCTGTTCATCCACAATTACCGTGGGCGGCATAAACTCATCCGTCTTGCCCTTTTCATAGGATTGCTTCACCCCATCTATTGCGTCTGTTGCCGTAGTTCCTTTTCCCAAAACCATAGCATCATAGGCTTCCTGCACTCTTTCCCACCGTTTGTCACGATCCATGGCATAATACCGGCCGGACACCGTAGCAAACCGCCCAATTTCCAGCTCACGCATTTTTTCTGCCAATTCCGCCATATACGCTGCCCCTGACGAGGGGGGTGTGTCTCTGCCATCCAAAAACGTATGTACATAGACCTTCTCCAAGTTATGCTTTTTTGCCAAACGCAGCAAGGCATACAAATGGGTGTTGTGGCTATGCACACCGCCATCGGAAACCAAGCCCAATAAATGCAGTGCGGAAGCGTTTTTTTTGCAGTGGTCAATGGCCTGCAAAAGTGCGGAGTTTTCATAAAAATCTCCGTCCTCAATGGCCTTTGTGATACGAGTCAGCTCTTGATAGACAATACGGCCTGCGCCGATATTTAAGTGTCCCACCTCAGAATTGCCCATTTGTCCCTCGGGCAAGCCAACGTCACGTCCGCTGGCATAACCCTTTACAAAAGGATATTTCTTGAAAATATCGTCCAAAACAGGGGTGTTTGCCTGCTTGATGGCATTTCCCTCGATTTTTTCATTAATGCCAAAGCCGTCTAAAATCATTAAAACCGTCGTTTTTTTTCCCAAAAGTTTCACCTTGCCTTCATCCCCAAATTATTTTTGATAGTGGACAATCTGCTGGAATTCTTCCTTTAAGCTGGCGCCGCCCACCAAGCCGCCGTCAATATCAGGCATGACAAACAATTCTGCGGCATTTTTCCCGTTGACACTGCCGCCATACTGAATGCGTATCTTTTCCGCAGCAGCCTTTCCGTATACCTCGCCTATCACCTCACGGATTGCCTTGCAAACCTCCTGCGCCTGTTGGGAGGTTGCGGTTTTCCCCGTGCCGATTGCCCAAATAGGCTCATACGCAATGACAACCCGGATAGCTTGCTCCGCTTCCAAACCTAATAAGCCGTATTTGATTTGCATACGCACCCACTCAATGGTAATGCCCGCTTCCCTTTGCTCTAAGGTTTCACCGCAGCATAGTATGGGTATAATCCCAACTTCCAAGGCCTTCTTCACTTTTTTGTTTACCATATCATCGGTTTCACCGAAAAATTGACGACGCTCGGAATGGCCCAGCACAACATACGAAACTCCCATTTCCTTCAGCATCAACGGAGAAATTTCTCCGGTATAGGCTCCGCTGTCCTCATAATGCATATTTTCGGCACCTACGGCAATCCCTGAGCCTTGCAATTCCTCCAAGGCCGGATATAAGTCTACAAAAGGTACGCAAAATACTACATCTGCTTCGTCAGATGCGGCTTTCTCTTTCATCAGCCTGCAAAATTCTGCGGCCTCTTTCGGTGTTTTGTTCATTTTCCAATTGCCTGCAATGATTTTTTTTCTCATGCGTCTCACCTCTTCCCGGGCACAAAGCTTTTCCTTGCCGCCCGCTCTATATGCTCCAACAGTGCTTGACCATCCCATCCGGATTCCACCGCAATTCTTGGAATCTCATAACGGGAGGTTTGTTTTGTGATCACTCCATGCTCTACGGTAAACAGAAGGTCAAAGCCCATTTTTTCCAATTCTTTCTGGGCATACAATGTGAACCGTCCATTGGGGTAGGCCAATGCCTTGCACCCCTCCTGCCTTAAATGTGCCTGCAACGCCTGCTCCCCTTGCGCCACCGCAAGCAAAAAGGCTTCCTCTATTTCCATATCTATAGGAATATGGTTCGCCGTATGGTTATAAAGCTTCACCATACCGCTATCCACCATTTTCTGCCCTTGCTTCCATGTAAATTTCTTTAATCCCGTTTGTTGGGTTATGCTGTCCGTCACTACAAAAATAGAGGCGGGAACACGGTATTCCTTGAAAAGGGGAAATGCCAATTCATAATTGCTCAAATATCCGTCGTCTATGGTGATACACACGTATTTTTGTCCCAATCCAAGGCTTTTCCCTTCATTGTCTGTTTTTTGATTCCGTTTTTTCTCCATCTGCTGCAGGAGGCGGTCTAAGGTTTCCAGAGAAATAAATTCATACCCCGCTTCCTTTAAAGAAGCAATCTGCGCCCTCAACTCGGCTTGGGTGGTAACAACACCGTTTCCCTCGCCCATATCCCGTATTGCAAAATGATGGTACATCAGCACCGGAATATAGTCCGTCGGCGGAATCACGGTTTCTTCCGCCGGACTGATCTGCTCTTGTTCTTTCATGCTATCCATAGCAACCACCGTTTTTCCCCATACCGTTTGCTGAAAAAAGAAGCAGCAAAGCAGGGCAATTGCCACAAATACTTTTCCCCTGTCTTTCATGTTAAGCCTTATTTATCCTGCACTGCTACCACGCCGGGCAAGTCCTTTCCTTCTAAAAATTCCAATGATGCACCGCCGCCGGTGGAGATATGTGTCATTTTATCCCCAAATCCCAGCTGATTTACCGCCGCCGCAGAATCTCCGCCACCAATAATGGTTGTTGCATCAATATCCGCCATGGCTTGGGCCACAGCTTTCGTGCCCGCTGCAAAATTCTCAAATTCAAACACACCCATGGGCCCGTTCCAAATTACAGTTTTTGCATCCTTCATTGCCGCGGCAAACAGCTCTCTGGATTTTTCGCCAATATCCAAGCCCATCCATCCATCGGGGATTTCCAGTGCAGCAACCGTTTTAAATTCGGTGTCATTTTTGAATTCCTTGGTAATCACAGTATCCACAGGCAGCAACAGCTTCACACCCTTTCCCTTTGCCTGCTCTATCATCTCCTTGGCATAAGAAACCTTATCCGCCTCCAGCAGAGAATCTCCCACTTTGCCCCCCTGCGCTACCGCAAAAGTATAGGCCATACCGCCGCCGATGATTAAGGTGTCCACCTTCTCCAGCAAATTTTGGATTACATTGATTTTATCAGAAACCTTAGAGCCCCCTAAAATGGCCACAAAAGGATGCTCTGGGTTATTCACCGCATTGCCTAAGAAAGTAATTTCCTTCTCCATCAAATACCCTACGGCAGATTCCTTTACAAATTTTGTCACACCCACAGTGGAGCAATGAGCTCTGTGGCTTGTGCCAAAAGCGTCGTTTACAAAAATATCCGCCAAGGAAGCCAATTCCTTGCTAAAGCTTTCTTCATTTTTCGTTTCCTCTTTCCGGTAGCGGGTGTTTTCCAGCAACACAACATCGCCGTCTTTCATAGATTCCACAGCTTTTTTTGCGTTTTCGCCAACCACAGTGTCATCCTTTGCAAAAACAACCTCTTTGCCCAACAATTCCGAAAGCCTTTTTGCCACAGGTGCCAAGGAAAGCTCCGGCTTAGGCTCCCCCTTAGGCTTGCCCATATGGGAGCAAAGAATCACACGTCCGCCGTCGTCCACAAGCTTTTTGATGGTAGGCAAAGCCGCCGTAATCCTATTCTCATCGGTAATCGCACCATCCTGTAAGGGCACATTAAAGTCACATCTGACCAAAACGCTTTTTCCCTTCACCTGTAAATCATCCACTGATTTTTTGTTCAGCATCTCTCATACTCCTTTCAACGCCTAGTACTCCGTTTTGGAATAGCCTTATTTTTCCCAAAAACCCTTTTTTATGATTATTTCAAAGAAATCTTACAAAATCTCATCTTTGTGAAACAAGCTCCTTATCCATTTATTATATATCAAATCAGCCCATAGTATCTTATAAAAATCAAAAAATTTCTATTTTTATAATACAGGCTCTCAATCCTCTAAAATACTGAGCATTTTTAGTGCAGCACCTTCGTCGGTAATAAATACGCCGCCGGGAATGCTTTTGCTTACCGCCAAAATGCTCTCGGCTTTTTTCTCACCGCCGGCAACTACAATCACTTCATCCATGGTTCCAATCTGATCAAAATCAACGGCGATGGAGCGGGTTCTGTAAAGCACTTCGCCCCTGCGGTTGAAGTAATAGCCGCAGGCTTCCGCAATGGCATCCTGCGCCGCCAAGGACGTTCTGATTTCTTCGTCCAGCCTGCGCTTTTCCGCCATTTCCAAGGCGTTGCCCACGCCCAAAAGCAAAATATTGGCTTTTTGCATTTCCTGTACGGTTTCCAAAATCTCCGGCTGTTTTTTCATTTCTTCTAAAGCAGTTTCACTCAAATTATCAGGCAAATGCAACAGCCTATAGTCCGCCTGCAGTTTTCCCGCAAGCTGTACCGCCAAGGTATCCGCCTGCAATTCCATTCTTCTGCCAATGCTGCCCCGGGCAGGCACAATCATTTTTGCCAGGGGCTTGGTCATTTCAGGTGCGGCAAGCACCAAATCCTCCATGGCCGTACCCCCGGTAATGGCGATGCAGCTTTTTTCGTTTGTCCGCTCCAAAAGATGCCGTGTGGCAAGCTGCCCCATTTCTTTGCGGCTGCGTTCGCTGGTATCCGCATCTCCTTGGGCAATTAACACACGTTTCACACCCAGATGCTCGGCCAGTTTTTCTTCCAAAACAGATAAGCCTGTCATGATGGAGAATACTGTATCCAATCCCTCCAATACTTCCATGCCTTCCTCTGTCACCGTCATGCCGGTTTTAGAAACCTGAACTAATTTTTGCACGCTGAAACGCTCAATTTCACTGCGAACCGTTCTCTCTGTCATACCCAAGGCCAGAACAACCATCCTTCTGCCGCAGGGCTGCAGCAAACGGACAGTTTTCAAAACACGGTATCTTTTAATCAATTCTTCCGTCAAATCCGGTGCAATTTTACGAATTAATTGCAGTTGTTCTTCCATTTTACACCTTCCTTTGGCCATTTTTTGTCCTATGCGATTTTTTTTGTCCCAACCAAAAGAAAAAAAGGGAGGTGGCGCGCAGTCAGTAGTGAAACCCACACCGGCCACCCCATCTTCCTTATACCTGCTCAACCTTTACGGAGGCATCTACATCCTTGTCCGTGCAGGAGCATTCGTCTTCATTGCAATATTCATCCTCAAGGTCGTCCCAATCATAGTCCCAATCTTCATCATAGGCATCATCCATTTTTGTCTTTAAGAGGTAAATAACCCCCAAGGATACCACTGCCAAAACTGCGGCAAGTACAGCCAATACGATGAACAGGGTTTTTTTATCCTCATCATCCTTGTGCAAAACTACAATGCGTTCCTTCAAATCTTCAAAATTCGGTTTTAATTCAAAACATTTTTTCATAGCGTCCTACTCCTTTACTTTTTTTTCGGAAAATTTCCGTTTCGGAGAATATCCGTTTCAGAAAATTTTCGTTTCAGAAATTCCTTATTCTTACGCATTTCACTATATTCATAATATGCCTTTTTCAGAATCTGTCTTTCGTCATTAAATTTTAGCAGATGATATGCCTCATGGAATTTATAAAAACCCGCATCAGCAAAATATTCTTCACTTTGCGGCTTGCTAAAAAAAGAATTTGCACTCATCAAATACCAATGCACGGTTTTGCTTATGGTATCTTCACCGCCCTTAAAGGTATATTGGGTTTTTCCCACATACTTAATAATTTCACCGGTCGCACCGGATTCTTCCTTTACCTCACGCAAAGCGGTTTGCCGATAGGTTTCGCCTTCTTCCACAGTGCCCTTAGGCAATACCCAGCCCATATATCTGCCGTTTTGGTTTTTATATAAGAGAAGAATTTTCCACTTATAAATTACAACGCCGCCACAGCTTACCGCTTCTATCACTGCTTGACCTCCATTACTATTCTAATTTCTTCCAAGGGTTCTATTGTTATCAGTATACCGCTTTTTATGCTTTATTTCAACCCTAACAGAAAAATCCAAGCATTTTATTCCCGAAAGGGTGAGATGCGCACCAGCGCTTTAATATGTCTTAAGGCAGACCACCAAAGCCATACCTCCAAAACCCAAAACGGTATCCAATAAAACCATGATTTTTCCAACAGAAAATAATTATAAAGGGCGTGGGCCAGATAGGGCATGATAAAAGCCAGGCAAAGGTTCTTTTTCCCGCCATAAAATTTTGCCAGCCCCAGATAGTATCCCATCTGCACGCCAAATAATGCATGACCCGGCACAGAAAGAAATGCCCTTGAGAAAGCTGTGCCGTAGCCGCCCATCACGGGATGGGTTACATAAATAATATTCTCTATCCAGGCAAACCCCAAGGAAACAAACACGCTGTATACAATGCCGTCCAGAGGCTCATTAAAATTACCGTTTTTCCAAATCAGAAGCACCAAAAAAATATATTTGATGACCTCTTCCACCCCTGCCGAGCTGATAAAGGAGGTGTATAGCGGTATTTCTCGGTGGGGGAACATTTTTTCCAGCATCATCCCCACCCCATAAATCACAACGGTTGTATAAATTCCATACAGTAGCCCAAGGAAAAGCATTTTCCAAGGCTCCTTTTCGTATTTGTCTCTGACATAAATATAAAAAAGCCCTAAAAAAACCGGTGCGGCAGCCAATTGGAGCAGCATAAAAAACCAACCCTTTTTTCTTTTGACATTGCTACCTCAATAGTCTTTCCAAAAAAACCGCAACTATCATGATTCATAGAAAAAACACACCATTTTCTATTATTTTAGAAAAATAGTGTGTTTTTATATTTTTTATTCTGTTTTAATTGCTGACAACGCACTCAGCTTCATGGCCCGCTTTGCAGGCAGGTATCCCGAAAGAACACCAATGACTGTCGCAAAGCCAATGGCTCCCAAGTAAAGCCAAATCGGTATAGACGATGTCATATCGCTGCCCTGCTGCATCGCCACAAAATTCACCAGTTTTGATGTTGCAAAGCTGACAACAATACCAAGAACGCCGCCGGCACAGCCGATAAAGGCCGCCTCTGTCAGGAAAAGGAGCTTTATATCCCGCAGGGAGGCACCAATTACCTTCATAATGCCGATTTCTCTCGTTCTTTCATAAATAGCCATTACCATGGTATTCGTGATGCCGATTGCCGCAACAATCAGGGAAATGGCGCCGATTGCTCCTAAAACCATACGCAGCATCTTTGTTGTTTCCTTCATTGTCTCCAGTTCATCGGACAAGCTGTTTGCCCGATACCCCAGATCCTTAATTTGCTGCTGCACCACCTGTACATTTTTGATGTCGTCAACCTTCACCATAACCTCTTCATATTCATGAGATTGCCTTTGACCGCTGCTTGAGGAAGAGCCGTTCCGTTTCTTTTCCCAATCCTGCTGCTCTTTCTGGAGCTTTTCCACTTCCCGCAAGGGCATGATCACACTCCAGCTATTGCTTCCCTCGGCGGACATGGTTCCCACCACTTCAAACTTGTTGGACTTCACTGATTTATCCGCATACTTTGTACCGTAATTCCAGTCGTAGGAAACCTCGACCTTTTCGCCCACCAATTCTATTTCCGGCGGTTCTGAATTCCATCGCATCTCCCAGTTCAATTTCGGATCATAAAATTCAACACCACCGCCAATGACAATGGCCTTTACATCCTCCTCGGACAAAGCCCGGCCTTCTTCCACTTTGTAGCCCATGGCCTCCATGGTGGCAGGATCAATACCAATGACGTTTGCGTCCGCAACATATTTGCCGCTGCCCAGCATCAAATACAGAGATTTCACCGGTGAAACCGCCTCCACGCCTGTGATTTGACGGAAGGATTCCACTGCCGCGCCATCCAGCTTGACCTGTTGATTTGGCGTATTCGTAGATATTTCTTCCTCCATGCCATAATATCCGCTATTTCCATTTGGAGAATACACATTAATTACCTGCAGGCTCCCCCAACCTTCCAGCTGACGCGCAAAGCTTTCATTCATACCAATGCCGATAGAAACCATAACAACAATAGAAGCTGTACCGATTACTACCCCCAGCACCGTCAGGAATGTTCTGAGCTTACGCTTCAGCAAATTGCGAAGAGCCATATCTAATAAGTCTTTCGTACTCATAGAGACATATCCTCTCTGTCATCCTCATCCTCATCTTCTTCTATTTCGCTTGCACTTTCTGCAAAGCTATTCTGCACGTCCTGCTTCTGGCGGCGAATGAACACAAAAAGTCCCATTGCAAACAATGCCAATAAAGCAATCGAGATCATCACTTTTTTCATATCTAAGGGTGCTGTTTCGTTCTCCATGCCCTCCATATCTTCAGGCATTATGGGTTCTGTTACATTCAGAGCAAAATCTCTGCGCTCCTCTTTCAGTTCCCCTGCCGCATCCTCATAAGAAACAATAATGCTTACGGGCACCTCCCCGCTGATATTTGGTGTAAAGGAGGTTTCAAAATATTCCCCGGCACCGGAGTCCATATTACCAATATAGGTATTTTTGTTTTGGCACTCAACATCGCCTTCCACCTTTACCATGACGTTATTCAACGTAACCTTACCCGTATTATAGTAGCCAAAGGAAACGGAAACAGGTGCATACAGTTCCACAGATTCGGGAAGGGCAAATTCATCCATCTGAATCTCTGTAATCTGCTTTACGTTAATGCCCAATAATTCTGTGGCGGTATATTCCTTACCTGCAGTGTCTTCATATTCAAAGTTTACCGTCAGCGTATATGTTTTTGGCTGTGCCTCCGGCACAACATATAATCTTAACTGCTTGTGAGCCGTACCCTTGGCACCGATGGCGTCAAAATAGAAGGTATTGCTGCTGTCTACCGGCGTAAAAATATTTCCGGATTTTTCACTTTCGGAAGAAGTTTCCTCTGCCAGTGTTAAAAACATTTTAATATTCTTTACGCCCTTCTCTCCATGGGTGTTGAGAATATCCATATTTAAGTCAAACTCTTCCCCCGCCATAACAATTAAAGGGTCGCACTCATAATTGCTGACAATCAGCTTTGGCTTGCTGGCATTTTCTTCATCCGCATCGGGATTGCTCACATTCACCCCTGCAAATTGCTTGAATGTAGAAACCGCCGTTCCGCCGGAGGTATATTCCGTAGTAAACTGTATTGCATAGTTTTGCGTTGTTGATGCCGCCGTTCCCGCAAAGGTAAAGGAAAGGCTTGTGGTTGCCCCCGGTGCAAGCTCACTCACTGTTTTCACACTTGCTGATTTGGGCACAACCGCCGCACTATCCACAGCTTCAGCTGTAACAACAACATTCTTTGCCGCAATTTTTCCGCTGTTATATAGATCAAAGCTTATGGTAAAATTCTGGTTTACGGCAAAAACACCGCCGGGCTCTTTCATATTTCTTATTTCCAATTGAGACTTCTGCCCCGCAATACCGCCCACATTTACATAATATTCCTGTGTTTTTTCCACTTCCTTGCCGAATTCATTTTTGTAATTCAGCTTAATGGAAACAGGGTAATTTCCCGCCGCCATATCTGCACTGGCAACCAAGGAGAATGCAAAATTAGCACTTTCTCCCGAGGAAATGCTGGCAAAATGCTTGGTGCTAAAGCCGCTGGTTAAGCTGATTTTCTCCGTATCCAAATTGGCCAAGCTAATATCCACATCGGACATGGTGCGTTCACCGTTATTCACTATTTTACCCGTCAAATTAGCACTGCTGCCGGGAGACATACTCTCCGGGCTTAGTGTCATGCCATCCAGCTTAAAGCTAAGGTCATCGTCAAAGCCTTCCATCTTCAGATAAATTGTTTCGGAACTGGTAAATACAGAGTCGTTGGGGTTTGTATATGTAAAATCCAAAGTGATGGGATAGCTTGCCGCCTCTACCTCACCGGTTACGTTTACAACCAAGGTGATGTTTTTATATCCATTGGCTCCCAAGCTCCCAATATCACCGCCGCCTACTACGGAAACACGAAAAGGATCGGCACCTCCCTTTTTGGCACTCACATAAACATTATCCGCCACTGCCGCACCCTTGTTTTTCACCTGAATAGAGATGCGGTTCTCTTTTCCCGCTTCAATGTTTGCAACAGTGTCTCCGCCGACAATAATTTTAGGCGAACCCGTATCGCTAAAATCGTCTGCAAAGCTGACCGCCGTTTGCCCCAATATCATAGAAAACATCATGACAACTGCGAATATTTTCTGAAATAATTTTTTTCCCATCATTCTTTCTCTCCTTCAACCTGCGTTTTGTCTTCTATTTTTTCAATCTTTCCGTCTAAGAGCATTACAATGCGATCTGCATATTCAGACAGCTCTAAATCGTGGGTTACAATCACCAGTGTCTGATTATTTTTCCTTGCCAGGCCCGTAATCAAATCCATCATTTCGTAGGTGGTACGGGTATCTAAGTTTCCTGTGGGCTCATCGGCAAACACCACTTGGGGGCTGTTGATAAAAGCCCTTGCAATACTGACTCTTTGCTGCTGCCCGCCGCTCATTTCATGTGGTTTATGATGGGCTCTTTCCGCAAGCCCCACAGCCTTCAGCATCTCCAATGCCCGCTCATTCCTCTCTTTTAGGGGAACATTTTTAAAAATCAACGGCAAGGTTACGTTTTCCATGGCAGTCAGCGTAGGCAGTAAATTATAGGACTGAAATACAAACCCTACATATTTTTGCCGAAAACTGGCCAATTGATCCTCGTTCATCCGTTCAATATGCTTTTTATTAAATATGATCGTACCAGAGGAAGGCTTTTCCAACCCTGCAATCAAATTTAATAACGTGGATTTCCCTGAGCCTGATTTTCCAAGCAAACAACAAACTTCCCCTTGGCGGATATTTAAGCTAATTCCATTTACCGCCTGAATTTGCTCTTTCCCCATTTGATAAATTTTTTTTACATCTTTAATACGAATTACATTTCGACTCAAGCTTCACACTCCCCTACATTAAAAAACACCCCGATTTTTTAATCTCTTTTTCATTTATTTTATCATAGACTTGTTACAAAATCGCGTTTTAAAACTTAAATCTTTCTTAAAAACCTCAGTTACCCCTGTTTTTCTGCTGTTTTCATTGTTTTTTTAGAAATTCTTTGTTATTCTTATCACAAAGGAGGGCGTTTATGATCACCATATTGAACCGCAAAGAGCTTATGATCACTTACTCATTAGAATTGCAGGCAAAAATAAGAAACTTGCTTTCTGCCCACAATATCGATTATTCCATTTCAACCACAGGCAATCTTTGGCGCAACAGCGCACAAGGCTTGGGCTTCAACCCTGCCACCCGAACGGAATACAAAATCTATGTCAAAAGAAAAGATTACGAAAAAGCCGTCTTTCTGTTAAACAAAAACAGATAAAAAAAGTTCCTCTTGCCCGCAAAAAAGCCCTTGGAATTGATTCTCATAAAAACTCCAAGGGTTTTGATGCTGTCATGAGGATTTCCCCAAAAAACTGTGTAGCTTTATGGCAAAACAAACTAGGCTTCGGCTTTATAGGCTGATTACTGTCTATATTTTTCTAAACGGTTGGCTGATTCTCCATCTACATAAACCTCCATGAGAACACCTTCCGGGGTATGCTCTTCTTTGATCATTTCACATCTTCCATGCACCCAGCCGATCAAACCGCCTTCAGTATAGGGAACCAGCGCTATCAGGGATGTACGGAAGGTTTTTAATACCGTTTCAATGGCCTGGAGCATTTCCTCCATTCCGCTACCGGTGACGGCGGAAATCCGCGCAATCTCCCTTGCCTGCCCGTCCAAGGGCAGAGGAAATTCTACCTCTCTGTCCATTTTATTAAAAACGGTAATCACAGGGGTATCCTCACAACCCAAATCCTTCAGTGTTTTATAAACCACCTGCATTTGCTCCTGCCTGTTGGGATTAGAGGCATCCACCATGTGCAGAAGAATATCCGCATATTTTAATTCCTCTAGGGTTGCACGGAAGGCCTGCACCAAATGATGGGGTAATTTTTGAATAAACCCAACGGTATCCGTCAATAAAATTTCCGAGCCATTGAGCAATGTAACCTTTCGAGTGGTGGTATCCAGTGTGGCAAAAAGCTTATCCTCCGCCAACACACCGGCATCCGTCAATTTATTGATCAATGTAGATTTTCCCGCATTGGTGTATCCCACCAAGGAAACTACAGGAGTACCTTTTTTCCCTCTTTGGTTACGTAATAATTCCCGATGGGTCTGTATTTCCTTTGCGGCACTGTTGAGTTCCGCAATTCTGCTTTTAATATACCGTCTGTCCGTCTCTAATTTTTTTTCACCGGGGCCTCTGGTGCCGATACCGCCGCCCAATCTGGACATAGACGCACCCATACCGGTCAAACGGGATAAGCTATATTTCAACTGGGCCAATTCCACCTGAATTTTACCCTCTCCCGAAAGGGCTCTGCCCGCAAAAATATCCAATATCACAATGGTGCGATCCATGACCTTGGTTTCCAGTATTCTTTCCATATTTTTCAGCTGTGCCGGTGAAAGCTCGTCATCACAAACCACACCGGAGGCACCATAGGCCTCCACCATCATTTTTAATTCCTCAAGCTTTCCCTTGCCAAAATAGTGCCCGGGATGCACCCGTTCCCTTTTTTGTACACATCGGGCAACGGCCACCGCTCCCGCCGTACAAACCAGTTCCTCCAGCTCGTCCAGACAAGCCTCCGTATCCATGGATGATTTGCTGTTGCGTTCATCAGGCTCAACCGCCACAAGAATCACTTTTTCCTCAATCTCTACCGTTTCATGTATTTCTTTCGCCATATAGTTCCTCCTCTTTATCTAAAAGGCTATTTATCTTAACCAAACGCCGTCAAAGGAAAACGCCGCAGGGCCTGTCATAAAAACCCCATTGTCCCCTTCTCTCCACATTACTGTCAACTCCCCGCCCAGAAGGCTTATCTTTACCTCTCTATCGCAAAAGCCGTTCAAAATTGCCGCTACCACAGAGGCACAAGCGCCGGTGCCGCAGGCAAGGGTTTCGCCGCTGCCTCTTTCCCAAACACGCATTTTGATGTGATTTCTGCTTAAAATCTGTACAAATTCAACATTTGTCTTTTTGGGAAAAAGGGGATTTGCCTCAACGGCTTTTCCGTATTTCTCCACAGGAAATGTCTCCGTATCCTCTACAAAGGTCACTGCATGGGGGTTCCCCATAGAAACGCAGGTAAAAGAGAGCTGTTTTTCGCCCACAGCAATATTTTTTCCAATGACAGGGCTGGTTTCATGGAGAACAGGAATTTTTTCCGCCGTTAAAACAGGCTCCCCCATGTCCACGCCGACAGTCTGAACCAATCCATTTTTAATATTTAATGTTAAATGACGCAGACCGCCTCCGGTTTCCAAGGTAATCTCCTTTTTTTCCGTCAGCTTCCGCTCATAAACATATTTTCCAATACAGCGCACGGCATTTCCGCACATTTCCCCTTCGGAGCCGTCCAAATTAAACATACGCATACGAAAATCAGCCGTCTTCGACGGCAGAATCAAAACCAATCCATCGGCGCCAACGCCAAAATGCCGTTCGCTCATGGCTACGGCTAATTTTTCCGGCGCTGCAACAGTTTCCTCTAAACAATTAATATAAATATAATCATTTCCGCAGCCTTCCATTTTTGTAAAACGCATTTTTCTCCCCCTAAATCCTATGTAAAGCAGCGGTTTCCCGCCGCAATGAAGTTAATGCTTTGCAATACGAACCTCCCGGTTTTCTTGGGCAAGGGAATTGTAAAAAGATAAGGACCAAAGCCCTGCCAAGCCCACCAAACCAAAGATCACTCTGGATATCCAGAACATACTTCCGCCAAAAATGCTGGTAACAACATCATAGCCGAAGAAACCGATCAAACCCCAGTTTAATGCACCAATGATTACTAATGTTAATGCGATTGCATTTGCTGCTTTCATAAAAGACCTCCTGTATAAAAAGAATTACGGAATAATACCGCTTTCCTTAGTATCTCTCGGTTTCTAAATTTTATGAAAGATTTTTTTACCTAATTTATCAAAATCCTTCCCCTTCACGTTGCCAACGGCGCTCCAGCTTACCCTTTCCATATCAAAAATCTCGTTTGTCACTTGTAAAATATTCTCTGTTGTCACCCTGCTCAGCTTGGCAATGACCTCCTCGGAATCCTGCACCACGCCCCGCAAAAGCAAAGAGGCGCCGGATGAGGTCATACGGTTTAAAGTGCTTTCCGTACCGATAATAAAATTGCTGATCAATTGCTCTTTGGTCACATCAATCAGCTTTTGAGAGAGTCCGGTCTTCTTTACATGGGAAATTTCCGTTTCAATGAGTTCATATACCCGCTCTAATTGGTTTGGGTTCATGCCACCGCAAATTGAAAACAGCCCTGTGTCAGAAAACGCTGTGGTATAGCTATAGATGGAATAGGTAAGCCCATGCTCCTCTCGAATTTTTTGAAACAGTCTGGAGCTCATGCCGCCGCCAAAAATGGTGTTAAACACGCCAAGGGCATATTTCAGGGGATGATCCCGGGCAAACCCTGGAAAAGCGACACAGGTATGCACCTGCTCCACATCCTTCTGTCTGGAAACATGGGCAATTTGATAGTCGGCCTTCGTGTTATATTGGTCAAAGGGCTGCTTTGCCTGCCAGGAGCCAAGGGCTTTATTCAAGGCCTCCATGGCTTCGTCGGTTTTAAAATTTCCGGCAATGGACAAAACCATATTTTCCGGCTGATAGTTTCTTTCGTAATAGCTACGGATGCTTTCGGCAGTAAAGCCGGATAGCGTCTCCACGGTACCCAAAATGGGGCGCCCCAAGGAGGTGCCTCTCCAAATGCTGTCCTGCAGGGCATCATGCACCAATTCCTCCGGCGCATCCTCATACATATTGATTTCTTCCATGATAACATTGCGCTCTTTTTCCACATCCTTTTGTGCAAAAAGCGAGCGCAACAGCATATCGCTCATAACCTCCAATGCTCTGTTAAAATGCTCATCTAATACACGGGTATGATAGCAGGTATACTCCTTTGTGGTGTATGCATTGATCTGCCCGCCCAAAGCATCCATGGCCTCGGCAATTTGTCTGGCAGTTCTGTTTTCCGTGCCTTTAAACATCATATGCTCAATAAAATGAGAAACGCCATTTTCTTCGTCTCTCTCGTTTCTTGAACCGTTTTTTATCCAAATGCCAAAGGAAATGCTCCGCACATAAGAAATCTCCTCCAGCGCAACAGAAATTCCGTTTTGTAATTTTTTCATCGTAACCATATTCTCTCTCCTATGCAAAACGCCGATTTCTTTTATCATGTTCCATTCCAGATTTTTTATGCGGCTATAAAAAGAGACTGTGCAGGAAAACCTTCCTCCTCACAGCCTCCGTTCTGTCAGATATTATGCTTGACGGTTATTTTTTTCTTCTTTTCCTGTTGCTGTGTTCCCCACAGCATCCTTCATGGAGAAGTTTAATCTGCCTTGCTTGTCAATTTCCATCAGCTTCGCAGATACAATATCGCCAACCTGCAGTACATCCTCAACCTTTTCCACACGCTTATTGGAAATTTTAGAAATATGAATCAAGCCTTCCTTGCCGGGTGCAAGCTCAAAGAATGCACCAAAGGCCATCAATCTTGTGATTGCCCCTGTGTAGATTGTTCCCGGCACAGGATCCTTCACAATGCCATTGATCATATCAATGGCACGCTGGATATCCTGCGGGTCAATACCCTTGATGAAGATGGTGCCGTCATCCTCGGTATCAATCTGGCAACCGGTTTCTTCAATAATCTTTTTGATTACCTTGCCTCTGGCGCCGATTACTTCTGCAATTTTTTCGATATCAATCTGCATGGAAGCAATCTTCGGTGCATGGGGAGAAAGTTCCTTTCTGGATTCCGGAATCGCCTTCAGCATAACTTCGTTCAAAATATATTCTCTTGCACGGCCTGTCTGGGCAAAGGCTTGCTCAATCATGGCAAAGGTCAAGCCTTTAATCTTCATATCCATCTGGATTGCGGTAATGCCTTCGCTGGTACCCGCAACCTTAAAGTCCATATCGCCAAAGAAGTCCTCAACGCCCTGAATATCGGTGATTTCTACGAAATCCTCCTCCGTATCCCCTGTCACCAAGCCCACAGAAATACCTGCAACGGGGCGTTTGATGGGCACGCCTGCCGCCATCAAAGATAATGTGGAGCCGCAGATGCTCGCCTGAGAGGTGGAGCCGTTGGAACTTAAAATATCGGAAACCAGACGGATTGCGTAGGGGAATTCCTCCTCACTGGGGATAACAGGCAATAATGCTCTTTCGCCCAATGCACCATGGCCTATTTCACGTCTGCCAGGGCCCCTGGAGGTTTTTGCCTCACCTACGGAATAGCCGGGGAAGTTATAATGATGAATATAACGCTTTCCTGTTTCGTTGGTATCCAAGCCGTCCAAGCGCTGGCCTTCGCTGATCATCCCCAGTGTGGTTACAGTCAAGCACTGTGTCTGACCTCTGGAGAACAGGGCGGAGCCATGCACCCGGGGTAAAACATCTATTTCAGCGGAAAGCTTTCTGATTTCTTCAATGCCGCGGCCGTCAGGGCGCTTGTGATCTCTTAAAATCATGCGTCTTACTGTCAGCTTTTCAAACTTATAAATAATTTCACCAAGCAATTCGCCGATTTTTGCATCCTCACCGTAAATTGCTGTCAGTTTTTCACCCAAAGCCTCTGTTACCTCTTCGGCAATCCCTTTGAGCTTGGCATCTCTATCCTGCTTCAGCTGGGCAAAAACGGCATCCTCCATTCTTGCATCCGTAATATATTCCGTTACCAAATCATAAGCTTCCTGATTGATCACGTGCTCTTCGTAAGGCTTCTTTTCCTTGCCTTCCTTTTCTACAATTTCCTGAATGAATTTTACAACCTGCCGGTTTGTATCAAAGGCCAAATGAATTGCCTCCATCATCAGCGCATCGGGGATTTCATCCGCACCCGCTTCAATCATCATTACCTTGTCCTCTTTGGAAGAAACGGTTAAGGACAATCTGCTATTTTCTCTTTGCTCTGCTGTAGGGTTTACCACCAGCTGACCGTCGCAATAACCAATGCTTACGGAAGAAAGGGCATCGGTAAAGGGAATATCGGAAATATTCAAGGCCAAGGATGCGCCGATCATAGCAACAACCTCAGGGGAGCAGTCCTGATCTACGGACATAACCGTTGCCACAATGGCAACATCATTTCTGTAATCCTTGGGGAACAAGGGCCTTAAGGGTCTGTCAATGCATCTTGCAGTCAATACGGCCTTTTCGGAAGGTCTGCCTTCTCTTTTGATGAAGCCCCCGGGAATTTTGCCTACGGAATACAGTCTTTCCTCATAATCAATGCTCAGCGGGAAAAAATCAATCCCTTCTCTGGGTTTTTCCGATGCCGTTGCAGTGACCAAAACAGTGGTTTCGCCATAGCGTAAAATGGCCGCACCATTTGCCTGCTCTGCCACTCTGCCGATTTCCACCGTCAGTGCTCTGCCGGCCAAATCCATGGAATACGTTCTAAACATAGTAAATTCTCCTTTAAATGTTTTTTCTTGCACCATAGATCCTCAGCTTCGCCCACACCCGCCTGCGGCTATACGCATAGCTGGAAATCTATAGTGCTGCCAAATTTTTGTTTTTACAAAAAAGCGGGTTCTTCCTTCAGCCTGCCCGAAAGGCAGAAAATTTTTCATACCATATAAAAACATGGAAATAGAGGGCAATCCCAGCCCTTTTTCTATGAAATAAATTTTTTTAGCGCTCCAAAACAAACCGGCTTTCTTAAATTATGATAGAAGAAAAGAGAGGAAACCCCTCTCTTTCCTATATCGCAATTCTTACTTTCTTAGACCGAGTTCAACAATAAGTGTACGATATCTTTCGATATCCAACTCTTTCAAATAGTTCAAAAGACCTCTTCTCTGTCCTACCATCTTCAAAAGCCCTCTTCTGGAGTGGTGATCCTTCTTATGATCCTTCAAATGATCTGTAAGCAATGTAATTCTTGCTGTCAACAGAGCAATCTGTACTTCCGGTGAACCTGTATCATTCGGGGTTCTTCCGTATTTTGCGATGATTTCCTGCTTATTGATTGTTGCCATTTTTGTTTCCTCCTTATGATTCTTCATATTCATTTATGTTGCATCCCCAAAGACTAAGTAATGGTTGGAGAGTCCAAAGACCGAGTCTCGGTTTTACAGCAATTTTATTTTATCATACTCCCCTTGCCTTTGCAAGAACAATGCTCTAATTCTCTGGGTTTTCTACAGCTTTTTTCGTGGATATTTTTAGAGCCTCCATCTGGGAAAGGAAAATTGCTCCAAAAGCCACGGCAAAGCCCGCTGTCATTTGCATTGTAATTCGTTCGTTATAAAGCAAAACGGAAAAAATAACACCAAACACAGATTCCAGACTGAGCAAAATTGTAGCTACTGTTGCATTGATATATTTTAACCCAATGCTTTGTAAACATAAGCATAAGGCCGTAGAAAAAATCGCCAAATACAGCACATTTCCTGCCGCAACGAGTGTAATATGCTCCGGCAAGCCCCCCGTAATAAAAACGGACAGCCAGCCAAATACACCGGCCACGGAAATTTGCAGCATGGTTAAAAGCATGGGGTCACGCCCCCGGCAAAAATATGCGATGGATACAATATTCCCAGCAAATGCTATACTGCATAACAGGGTTATGGCATCCCCAAAGGTGATTTTCAGGCTTCCTTCCAGTGAGATCAGCCCAATCCCCAGTAAGCACACCGCCGCAGAAAGCACATGGTTCTTTTTCGGGCGCTCCTTCATAAATATCCATGCCAAAAAAGGAACGATGACACAATAGGCTGCCGTCAGAAAAGCACTTTTACCCGGCATGGTGCCAAAGGTCATGGCAACGGTCTGCAGGCCTGTGCCCAAGGCCATAGCACCTCCGGTCACAAGGCCTCCCAACAAATATCCCTTGTCCATAAAATGCCATCTTTTTATTGTTGCCACAGCCGTTATGGCACCGGCAATGGTAAAACGGGCCGCAAGAATAAACGAGGTAGAAAGCTCGTCGACGGCAAATTTTTGAGAGACAAAGGCACTGCCCCAAATGGCAGAGGTCAAAAGCAACGCAAGGGTTGCCCATAATTTTTTATTCTGGCTCATACTGCACTCCCCAAATCCTACTCCTGGGCGCATTTCCATTTCTTCAAATATTCCTCAGACTGAAAATAGTCTGCCGCTTGGGCGGCATTCAGTTCAATTTGCCGGCGTAATTGTTCCACACTGGGAAACTTACGCTCACTGCGCAAAAATTTATAAAAAAACGTCTGCAGCGTTTCCCCATAAACATCTTGATTAAAATTCAGCAAATAGGTTTCCACAATTTTTTGTGTTCCGTTTACCGTAGGATTCATTCCAATATTGGTCACGCCATAATAATAGTTACCCTTATATAAGGTTTTTGTTGCATAAACACCATTGGGCGGAAACAGCTTCAACGGATGGGCAATGATATTCACTGTAGGAAAACCGATGGTTCTGCCCAGCTTTTTCCCCTCCGCCACCGTACCCAAAATAAAATAAGGCTCCGTCAGCATACAGTTGGCATCTTCCAAATCCTTTTCAAGCAAGCACTTACGGATTCTGGAGGAGCTCACCCGCTCCTCTTCATATAAAACAGAGGGCACGGCAATCACCTTAACACCCCTTGTTTCGCCTAATTTTTGCAGCATATCATAATCACCGGAACGGTTGGCTCCGAAATGATAATTTTCTCCCACAATCAATACACGACATTGCAATTTCTCAAAAATCAGCTTGATTGCAAACTCTTCAGCACTCATGGCTGCAAACCTTTGGTCAAAGGGGTATTCAATATACGTATCAATGCCCATTTGCTCCATGGTATATTTTTTTTCCGAAGGCGCCATAATCAACGCAAAATTCTCTTTTTTTCCGAACACCAGCATGGGATGGGGTGAAAAGGTAAACACAACACTTTTTAGCCCCTCCTCCTTTGCAGATTGCTTTGTCAATTTGATTAACGCACGATGTCCCAAATGCAGGCCGTCAAAATTGCCCAGCGTTACCGCCGTCGGCTGATTCTGTTCTATGTGCGTATCCGTGATATGTTCCATTTCCCTACTCCTTAAATCAACATCTTAAACGGTTTGATAAAAAAGCTTTTTTCTTCTTGTACAATATGATATATCCCGACTAAGTTTTTTTCATGGTCAAACACTGTCACCATCTGCCCAACCTCCGGCATATTTTCAATGCAAAAAAAGTCCCGGCGTATTTTCCCGCCGTTATATAAGAGCTTCCGGGCTTCTTCGGAAACCACTGCCTTGGGATAGCCTTGTAAGGCCTCCTCCATGCCGAGAAGGGCCGTTTCTGCTTGTCCCTCTTCTACCAACGCCTTTAACACACCGAGCTTCATGGCATTTTCCAGCGCAAAATCCCCTGTTTTGGTGCGCAAAAGGCCGGCCATATGTCCGCCGTAACCCAAAACTTGCCCAATGTCCGCACATAATGTTCGGATATAGGTTCCTTTTGAACAATCCACATCTATTTCCACCTGACAAGGGGGAAGAAACCGCAGAATTCTGATATCATACACCGTAATCCTCCGGGCCTTACGCTCCACTTCCTTACCGGCTCTGGCCAACTCATACAGCTTTTTGCCATTGATTTTTACAGCGGAATACATGGGGGGAATTTGTTCCAGCTCACCAATAAAAGACTTGATTACTTGTCTTATCTTCTCTTCCTCAAAAGCAACGGGCTTTTCCGCAACAACCTCCCCCGAGGCATCCTCCGTTGTTGTGGTGACACCCAAGTGCAATACTGCACGGTAGGTTTTTCGTCCATCCATAACAATATCCGCAAGCTTCGTTGCTTTTCCAACACAGATGGGCAAAACACCCTCGGCATCGGGGTCTAAGGTGCCTGTGTGCCCCACCTTCTTCATATGCAGGGTTTTACGCACCACCGCCACAACATCATGTGAGGTAAACCCTTTTTCTTTGTAAATATTCAGGATTCCGTCCAAGGAGCCTCCTCCTTACAGCATTTTTTCAATTTCTGCAAAGATCAATTCCTTTGCCTTTGCAAGGGGTGCGGAAATGGTACACCCTGCCGCCTTCACATGGCCGCCGCCGCCAAATTTCTGTGCCAAAGCGCATACATTGCAGTCATCATTTCCACGAAAGCTGGCTTTAATATCCTGTTCATTTTTTTCATAGAGGAAACAGGCAATTTTTGTATCGTTGACCCCGTTTAAATAATTAATAATGGCATCCAGCTCTTTGTTTGTGCCCTTGCATTCCAAAATATCCTCCATGGTGATGAAGCTGTAAATCAGTTTTCCATCAAAATGGCTTTCCCCATGCTCTAATGCTCTGCCCATAAGCTTCAATTCCGAAAAAGTACGGCTGTCAAACAAAGTCTTGTATATTTTGTTGTAGGGAATGCCGTAGCCCATAAGCTCTCCCGCCGCCTGCATGGTATAGGGCGTGGTGGAGGTATGGCGAAAGCCCGCCGTATCATAAATAATACCTGCATATAATGCAGCGGCAATTTCTGCATCCATAGGCAAATATCCCTGCAGCAGCTTAAATACAATTTCACTGGTGGAGGAGGCTGTCTCTTCCACATAATTGTATTCTCCAAAAAAGGAATTGCTGGCATGATGATCAATCACCATGGTGCATCTAGCCCGCTGAAAAACGTCCTCAATACCCTTTAACCGTCCCATATCGCCGCAGTCCAAGGCGATAAACAGCTCCACCTCAGCAACCGCCTCTTTGGAAACAATCAAGTAACCATTGGGAATCACATCATATTTCTTTGCGTAAGGCTCCAACAGCACCTGCACCTGCTTGCCCGCTTTCTCCAAAGCAGATGCCAAGGCTAAGCTTGCACCAATGGCATCCCCATCAGGATTCAGATGGCCGCAAAGAACAATGTTTTGGTGAGCCGAAATGATTTCTCTGATTTTTTCTAAAGAATCATTCATTCCCCTCATTGGCTCCCCTCTCCTTCAAATCCTTTGAAATTTGGTTGATGAGCTGTTCCATATGAATGGCATACTCCGCCGATTCATCCAACTTAAATGTGAATTCCGGGGTTATTCTAAGGTTGACCCTCTGGGCGATCAAATGGCGGATAAAGCCCGCCGCATTTTTTAGCCCCTTCAGCACACTGTCCTTTTCTTCCTCGTTGCCTAAAACCGAAACATGAACCTTGCAATATTTTAAATCCGGTGTTGTTTCCACCCGTATCACGCTGGTCATAGCACCGATACGGGGATCTTTTAGCTCACCTCTGATAATTTGTGATATTTCTTTTAAAATCTCATCATTCACACGAGAAATTCTATTGTTGCTTTTCATAATTCCACCTAATTATCTGGGTACCTCCACCATGGTGAAGGCTTCCACCCAGTCACCTTCCTTCAAATCATTAAACTTTTTAAATACCAAGCCGCATTCGTAGCCTGCCGCAACTTCCTTCACGTCATCCTTAAAGCGCTTTAAGCTATCCAAATCGCCTTCAAAAATCACAACGCTGTCCCGCAGAATACGCACCTGACAGTTGCGCACAAATTTGCCGTCTTTTACATAGCTGCCGGCAATGGTGCCAATGCCGGAGGCTTTAAACAGCTGACGCACCTCTGCATGACCCAATACTTTTTCTTCATAAACAGGATCAAGCATACCCTTCATTGCAGCAGTAATGTCCTCAATGGCATTGTAAATTACACGGTACAAGCGAATATCTACCTTTTCTTCATCCCCAAAAATCTTTGCCGCAGGCTCGGGACGAACGTTAAACCCAATGATAATTGCATTGGAGGCGGAAGCCAGCATAACGTCGCTTTCCGTAATGGCGCCAACGCCGCCATGAATGATGCGTACCCGCACCTCTTCGTTGGACAAACGCTCCAAGCTCTGGCGCACCGCCTCAACGGAGCCCTGCACATCGGCCTTCACAACAATATTCAATTCCTTCATATTGCCACTTTGAATCTGGGAGAATAAATCGTCCAAGGAAACCTTTTGGGGTGTATCCTTAATCAGGTTTTCTCTGTTTCTTGCAATAATGCTTTCGGCAACCTGTCTTGCCTGCTTTTCATTTTCCGCCGCATAGAAGCCGTCTCCCGCAGTGGGTACTTCCGAAAGGCCCAGAATTTCCACAGGTGTAGAGGGACCCGCTTTTTTCACTCTTCTGCCCTTATCGTCTGTCATGGCTCTGATTTTACCGTAAGCACAGCCTGCCACAATGGGATCTCCTACTTGCAGAGTGCCGCTCTGAATCAAAACCGTTGCAACAGGGCCGCGGCCCTTATCCAACTGTGCCTCTATGATAACACCTCTTGCCCTTTTATTGGGATTTGCACGCAATTCCTTCATTTCTGCAACCAAATTGATCATTTCCAACAGGGTATCAAGGCCTTCCTTGGAAGCCGCAGAAACAGGAACGCAAATGGTTTCACCGCCCCAATCTTCAGCTACCAGCTCATACTCTGTTAATTCCTGCTTCACACGGTCGGGATTTGCAGAGGGCTTATCCATTTTGTTGATGGCAACAATAATTTCAACGCCGGCTGCCTTTGCATGGTTGATTGCCTCTATGGTTTGAGGCATAACGCCGTCATCTGCCGCCACAACCAAAATTGCAATATCCGTAATTTGCGCACCACGCATACGCATTGCCGTAAAGGCTTCATGTCCGGGGGTATCCAAGAAGGTAATGGGCTTTCCGGCAATCTGCACCGTATATGCACCAATATGCTGGGTAATGCCGCCGGCTTCTCCCTTGGTTACATCGCTGTGACGAATGGCATCCAGCAAGGAGGTTTTACCATGATCAACGTGACCCATAACTACAACAACGGGAGGACGTTCCTCCAATACGCTGTCGTCTTCCTCTTCCTCGGCAAAAACCGTCTCCATAATGTCCTTTTCTTCTTCTTTTTCAAGAATTACATTATATTCCAGAGCAATGAGGGATGCCGTTTCAAAATCAAGGGTCGCATTGATATTCATCATTTTGCCCTTTTTCATTAAATTCATCACAAGGTCAGAGCCTTTTTTTCCAAGAACCTCAGCCAACTCCTTTATGCTGATGGGCTCGGCAATTGTTTTTAAAACAGGATCGGGATTTTCAGCTCTTTCTGCTGCCTCCAAAGCTTGCATTTCTGCCATGAGGGCCGCTTCCTCTTCTCTTTCACGGCGTCTGCGTTCCAGTGGATTCTCTCTGGGCTTTTGATCCTTTTTGCCGCCCTTTGCATTTCCGCCGTCCTTTTTGGCGCCCTTCTTGTTTACATTGCCTGCATTGCTGCTTTTGGCAGTATTGGCGGCATTTCCAGTGCTTTTGGCCGTATTGCTTTTCGGAGCACTGCCGTTGTTATTGCTTTTTGCCGCATTGCCGTTGGCGCTGCTGCCATTGTTATTACTCTTATTGTTATGATTGCCTTTATAGTTATTGCTAGTATTATTACTATTTCTTGTATTGCTATGATTGCTGTTATGATTGCCGTTGTTCCTGTTGCCCGTATTGCTTCCACTGGCCGCATTGCGGTTATTCTGGCTGCTGTGATTCCGGGTATTGTTTGTATTGCTATTCCCGCTATTACGGTTTGCGTTTTGCTGCTGGCGAGGGGCATCTTTCTTTTCGTTCTCTTTCTTCCCCTCCACCTTTTTCTCAAGAGGCTTCTCCGTCTTTTGCTGCTTGGGTGCAGGCTTATGATTTTCGGCAGGCCTCTGCCCTGCATGGTTTGCAGGCTGTGCTGCCGGCCCATTCTCTGCCGCCTGATAGAGTTTTTTCACCTTTTCAACGGCATCCCCCTCCAACACACTCATGTGGCTGGTTGCCTCTATATGAATACTTTTTAACTTTACCATTAAATCTTTGTTTGCAACGCCAAGCTGTTTTGCTAATTCATAAATTCGAATCTTTGACATTCACGACACCTCTACTTTCCGAATGATAAAATGCTTTTACATTTTCATTCACAACCTTTATCTTCTTCTGCCAACTCCAAAAGCCTTTTTGCAAAGCCTCCATCCGTTACAGCAAGAATTGCCCGAAATTCCTCCCCAACAGCACTTCCTAAGCTTTCCTTGTCCCCCATCTCGACCAGTGAAATTTTATAGTAAGCCGCTGAATTATGAAATTTCTTTTTTGTATTCCCGGAAGCATCCCCTGCAAGAATCAATAGCTTTGCTGTTTTCTGACGAATTGCATTCTCCGCTGCCACTTCTCCGCCGACAACCTTCCCGGCCTTTTTACATAATCCTAAAAGAGAATAAAATTTATTCATGCTCTTCACCATCCAACGCCCGCAAAAGCTGCTCGTATACTTCCTTGGGTACGGGTGCTTTGAAGGAGCGTTCTAGCCCTTTGGTTTTCTGGGCTTTTGTCAAGCATTCGCCGCAGGGGCAAATATACGCCCCTCTGCCCGGTTTTTTCCCCGTCCTATCCAGAGAAAATTCGCCCGCATCGTTGCGCACGATACGAATCAGCTCTTTTTTGCTTTTCATCTCTTGACACCCGGTACATTTTCTCAGAGGAATTTTTCTTTGCTTCATAACAACATCCTCCTTCTTTTTATTCTTCTGTCTGCGCCTCTTCTTCCGCCGTTACTTCCGGTACAGCTTCTTCCGTCTCTACTTCTTCTGCTTCTATTTCTTCTGCCTCTAGTTCTTCAGGCACCGCTTCCGCCGCTGTCTCCTCAGGCTCCTCGCCTAAAAAGTTTGTTGCCTTTGCCTGGGTTTCGCTTTTTATATCAATTCTCCATCCGGTCAGCTTGGCGGATAATCTTGCATTTTGCCCTTCCTTACCGATGGCCAAGGAAAGCTGATGATCCGGCACCACAATTTTTGCACTTTGTTCCTCCGCATTTAATGCAACCTCTACCACCTTGGAGGGGCTTAATGCAGCGGCAATAAATTCCTTGGGGTCGTCACTCCAATGAATCACGTCGATTTTTTCTCCACCCAATTCCTTTACGATCACGTTGACACGATAGCCGTTTTGCCCAACGCAAGCACCCAAGGCATCCACGTTTTTATCCTTTGAATAAACGGCAATTTTTGTACGGCTGCCCGCCTCTCTGGCAATGCTCTTAATTTCAACCGTACCGTCGAAAACCTCCGGTACCTCCTGCTCAAACAAACGCTTCACCAATTCCGGATGGGTTCTGGAAACAAAAATCTGCGGGCCCTTTGTTGTTTGCTTTACCTCCAAAACATATACCTTCAGGCGGTTCATAAAGGTATATTGTTCCCCGGGAATTTGCTCGTTGGAAGCCAAAACCGCATCAATCTTGCCCATCTGCACAATAATATTACGTCTGTCTCTACGCTGAACAATGGCAGTTACAACCTCTCGTTCTTTTGTAATATACTGATTATATAATATTTCCCTTTCTGCTTCACGGAATTTCTGTACTACTACCTGTTTCGCAGTCTGTGCGGAGATTCGTCCAAAATCCCTCGGCGTTACTTCCAGGTCAACCACATCCCCCACTGCATAGTTGGAGTTTAATACCCTTGCCGCACTCAGCAAAATTTCATTCTGCTCGTCCTGAATTTCTTCTGTGACGGTTTTTTGTGCATAGCAGGCAACATTTCCCGTTTCCCGGTCAATGACAACCTTAATGTTTTGACCACTGCCGAAGTTCTTTTTACAAGCTGAAACCAAAGATGCCTCAATGGCCTCAAAAATAATTTCCTTATCGATGCCTTTTTCTTTTTCGATTAAATTCAAAGCATCCATAAACTCCGCTCTATCCATTTTTCCTATTCCTCCTCTTAACCTAAAAGACTACTGCCAAGCGAACGCTGGCAACATCCTTTTGTACAAACGTAATGATATTGCTCTTTTCATCCTGCACGGAAATCACTCCGTCCTCCAACCCCAACAGCTTGCCTTGAAATTGCTTTTGTCCTTCCATGGCTTTATACAGCTTAATATCAATGGTTTCGCCACGGTATTTTTCAAAATCCTCGTCTTTTTTCAGCGGTCTGTCTATACCGGGAGAGCTTACCTCTAAAATATACGGCTGTTCTATGGGATCCTCCGTATCAAGCTTGGCCTCTAGGGCACGGCTTACACCCTCACAGTCGTCAATGTCTACGCCGCCTTCTTTATCAATATAAACACGCAGATACCAATTTGCGCCCTCTTTTACAAATTCAAGATCTACCAGTTCCAGCTTTTTATCCGCAATAATCGGCTCTAAAATAGGCAGAATCTTTTTATCCGTATTACTTATTTTCGCCATTTCCACACCTCTTTTTATGAAAATTTACCCATGCAATAATAAAGAGTGGGTATTTACCCACTCTTTCGCCTGCATACTATAAGTTTCTTGTTAGAGTATAGCACCGTTTTGCCCCAATTGCAAGCACTTTCCAATTTTTTTCAGCCTCCGCCCTGCCGGAAGGACACAGCAAAATTACCAAACAAAAAAATGGCTTTTGATTGTGGTTTCTAGATGCTTTCCCGCCTTGCCTTCTACGCTGGTTTCTATCTTTGGAATTGCCTACATTGAACTTTTTTCATAGTATATTCACCAACAGAGGCGTCAATAAGATGGGCAGAAACATGGCAGGCAAAAAGTTCAAAACCTTCAGCTTTGTAATCCCTACGATATTCAAGCCTAAGGCGAAAATTAAAACCGATCCCACACAAGTCATCTCCGCCACCACGCCGTCGGTCAAAAAGGGAGCAACCACTTGGGCAAGCAATACTATGCCCCCTTGGAAAAGAAGCACAAAGACTGCGGAGAGCAAAACGCCGATACCAAGGGTAGAGGCAAAAATCATAGACGAAATGAAATCGAGGACAGACTTGGTAAAAAGCATTTCATAATTTCCTGCTAGTCCCGCTTGCAAGGAACCCACAACCGTCATGGCGCCCACACAAAATAATAAGGAAGCGGCAATAAACCCCTCAGCAATGGAAACCTTGCCGTTGTCTTTTTTAAATCTTTCTTCCAGCCCGGCGGCAAAGCGGTTGAGCCTTGCGTCTAAGGTAAGCCCCTCGCCAATGACAATGCCGATTGCCATAGAAAGAATCAAAACCAAGGTATTGCTGCCCTTTAACGCACCTGACCACCCGATATACAACGTGCAAAGGCCCAAGCCTTTCATCATAGCATCGGAAACTCTTTCCGGAATTCCTTTTTTAATCAGCATACCAATGCCGCCGCCAAACAGCACCGCGAGCACATTCACAATTACCCCAAGCATATTGCGCCTCCTATCCAATAAATATGGAAAGTATAGCATTTTTTCCATTGTTTGTCTATCCATACAATCGCATCTTACTTGTTCTGCGCCTTAGCTTAACCAAAATACAGAAGTATTTTGTATAAGAAAGGTGCCAGCCAAGCTGACACCTTTCTAAATCTCACTAAATTCTACAGCACCTTATTTAAGAAATCCTGGGTTCTTTTGTTCTGGGGATTTCCAAAAACCTCTTCCGGTGTGCCTTCCTCTACGATGTAACCGCCATCCATAAAGATAACCCGATCGGCAACCTCACGGGCAAAGCCCATTTCATGGGTTACAACCACCATGGTCATGCCGTCCGCCGCCAGCTTTTTCATTACCTCTAATACCTCCCCGACCATTTCCGGGTCTAAGGCGGAGGTAGGTTCATCAAAAAGCATGATATCAGGCTCCATGGCCAACGCACGGGCAATGGCCACACGCTGCTGCTGCCCTCCGGAAAGATTCGCCGGATATTCCAAGGCTTTTTCTTCCAGGCCAACGGTGGAGAGAAGTGTCTGCGCTTTTTCTCTTGCCTTTGCCTTGGTCATCTTTTTCCGGTCTACAGGCGCCAGCATAATGTTTTCCAAGGCATTCAAATGTGGAAATAAGTTAAACTGCTGAAATACCATGCCGATATTTTCTCTAATTTTATTGATGTTTGAACCTTTTGCAGTCAAATCATTATCATCAACAATTACAGTGCCGCCGCTGATTTCCTCCAAGCGATTCAAACAGCGTAAAAAAGTGCTTTTGCCGGAACCGGAAGGGCCGATCAGACAGACTACTTCCCCTTCCTTCACCTCAAGGTCAATGCCTTTTAAAACCTCCAGATCGCCAAAGCTTTTTTGCAAGCCCTGCACCTTAACCTTTATCATTTGCCAGCCTCCTTTCGATGATCTGCCCAACCTTTGTCAGAATCACGATCACAACATAATACATTGCGCCGATAATGGCATAGGTCTCAAAGCCACGAAAGTTTCTGGACACAATCAGATTGCCTTGACGCATCAATTCTCCGCAACCGATGGTGGAAAGAATTGCCGTATCCTTCAACGTAATAATAAACTGATTCACAATCGAAGGAATGACGATACGAAACGCCTGGGGCAAAACAATCTTTCTCATAGCAACACCATAGGGCAGCCCAAGGCTTCTGGCCGCTTCCATCTGCCCTTTATTGACAGCCATAATGCCGCTGCGGAATATTTCAGATAAATATGCACCCGCATTTAAGCAAAGCACAATTACCGCCGCATCAAAGGTCGCAATTGTAATTTTCAGAACTGTAGGAATGGCAAAGTAAATGAATACCGCCTGCACCATCAAAGGGGTTCCTCGAATCAAACTGAGATAGATGCCGGAAAATACATTCAGCACCTTTATTTTAGAGATTGTGAGCATACAGGAAAAGACGCCTATGATCAAAGCCAAGAAGAGGGACAAAATGGTCATCCGCAATGTCAGGGAAAGCCCCATGAAAAGCTGAGGGAGAATCCCTGTTGCATACTCAATAAAATTAGATAGTTTATTCATAAAGCTTGCTCCTTAGTGCATTTTTTAAAAATTACTTTTGAATATAATTGTCTAAAATTTCCTGATACTTTCCGCTTTCCTTCAAGTTTGCAAGACCTTGATTAAACATATCCAACAGCTCTGTATTTTTTTCCTTGCCTACCGCAAAGCCGTAAGAGCTGCCCTGCTCCATGTCGGTAACCATCTTCAACTCCACGCCCTGTGTGATTGCATAGCCGATAACAGGATAATCCTCAAAACAAGCAGCGCTGTTGCCGGACATAACATCCATATACATTGCACTGGAATCATCAAAGGTTACTGTGGTAAAGCCATACTCCGCCTTGATGGACTCTGCAAAGGCAGCACCCTCAGTACCAATTTTAATTGCCACCGTTTTTCCGGATAAATCCTCATATCCCTGAATCTCTTCGTTGCTTTTTGCAATACCCATAACCACGCCGCTGTCAAAATAGGGATCTGAAAAATCAAATTTTTCCTGTCTTTCCGGATTAATGCTCATGCCCGCAATCACAGCGTCAGCCTGCCCTGCCTCTAAGGCCTGCACTGCCGCGTTGAAGCCCAAAGGATTCAATTCATAGATAAAGCCCTGATCCTCGGCAATGGCTGCCAATAAGTCTAAGTCAATGCCTACATATTCACCGGCCTCATTTTGAAATTCAAAAGGTGCAAAGGTTGTGTCTGTAGCAATGGAATAGGTTTTTGTTTCCGCAGGCTCACCCGCAGGCTCTTCTTTGCCACCACTGCCTGTGTCGCTTCCGCCGCAAGCTGCTAACCCTGCTACCATAGCGAATGCCATTGCAGCTACACTTACTTTTTTAAATAAATTCATTTTACTTCCTCCCTTTTTTCTTTTTGCATAATTTTTATGCGAATACCGCTTCCGCAGTATTTTCATACGGTACTTACTATATGAACGGACACTTTGCATACGGCCCTGCCCAAAGCAGCACAGGCCTTCCGGGTAAGTGCTGCAATCAGCGTTTGACCAGCATTCCCAGCAGGGAACTGCTGCCCAAACGATCAGCCCCGGCCTGCAAGAAATCCGCCGCCTCCCGAACGCTTTGAATGCCCCCGGCGGCTTTGATTTTTGTATCATTGCTGATATGCTGTGCAAACAAGCAAACGTCCTCTATAGTTGCACCGCCATGGCTAAATCCTGTGCTTGTCTTGATATAATCCCCCCGGGATTTGCTTACCACTTGGCAAAGGCGGATTTTTTCTTCCTCCGTAAGCAAACAGGCTTCCACAATCACTTTCAGTATTTTTTCACCGCAGGCTTCCTTTACCGCATTGATCTCCTGCAAAATATCTTTATATAAGCCTTCTTTTACCCAGCCTATATTAATCACCATATCGATTTCGTCGGCACCGTTTTTTACCGCATCCTCCGCCTCAAAAACCTTTACGGCAGTGGTTTGATAGCCATTGGGGAAACCGATGACAGTACAAATAGCAATTCTTCCCACTACAAAAGAGGACGCTTTGGCAACAAAAGACGGCGGGATACAAACCGATGCAGTTTTTTGTTCTATTCCTTCTTTGCATATTTCCATGATTTGCTTCCAAATAGCATCTTGTTTCAGCAATGTATGGTCAATATGCGCCAATATAAGCTTTTCTTCCATGGTATCCTCCTTGGTTTTATACATTCAAAAAGTATAACACAATTCATGTATGACAGCAATGTTGTTTTTTCAATCGTTTCACCACTTTTTTTTTATAGATAATTCTAATTAATCAGAGTTTTCCATCATTCAATCAATTCTTCCTCTGGCCTTTGAATGCCCATTCTCCCTTGATAGACATTTCTCTTCTTTCCCAAAGGAGGCCAGATTGGCATTTTCTTTGCCAAAGCACCGTGAATTTCAGCCCACAGCAAAAAAGCCTATCACACTTTAGCGTATGATAAGCTTTTATCTTCTAGCCAGCAGATTCCTGTTTCATTTTCGCAGCCATAAAACAATGATGATATCTTTTTTATACACGGTCATCGTGGATATAGGTGTCTATAATTTTCTGGTACGTTCCGTCTTCTCTTAAATTCTCCAAACCGTTGTTAAATAACTCTATAAGCTCGGGGTTCTGCCCCTTGGGCACTGCAAATCCATAAGGACTCCTTTCTTCCACATCGGAAATGATTTTTAATTCCATCCCTCTGGAAATTAAATAGCCAATTACGGGATAATCCTCAAATAGCGCCTGGCTGTTCCCCTCCAATACATCCCTGTAGACCTCGTTAAACTCATTGAATGTAACAACCTCGAAGCCATATACATCTTTAATGGACTCGGCATAGGCTTCCGCCTGCGTTCCCAAAGCAACGGCAACGGCAACTCTTTTTCCGCTTAAATCCTCAAAGGTTCTGATGTCACTTCGGGCAGCCGGTACTGCCAAAACAATGCCCCCGTCCAAATATGGGGCAGAGTAGTCATAATACTCTCGGCGTTCCTCTGTTATGCTGATGCCGCCCATGGCAGCATCCACCTCTCCCACCGCCAAGGCCTGCAGCATATCATTAAAGGTTAAATGCACCAGTTCGTATTCAAAGCCTTGATCCTTTGCAATGGCTTCCAACAAGTCTATATCGATACCCACATATTCCCCTTGGGCATTTTGAAATTCAAAGGGCTCAAACCTTGTATTTGTTGCTATGATATATTTCTCGGGGGCTGCCTCGTCATTCTCCGTGCTATTTGCGCTGATGGTCACTTTTTTGCCGCAGGCTGTAACAGCGGCAATCATAACAAATACAGAGAGTCCTATGCAAATTTTTTTCAAAAGAAACATTTCAAAAGCCTCCTATCTTTTATACAGTAATTCCCATCCTCCGATGATTTTCAAACAAAAAATATCCCGCCCTCTTATTTCAAAATATCTCTATGTAGTTTTTCAAAACTTCCACTCACGATTGCATAATACATCATTATATTATCGTATGTTCCTACCAAAAAAGTATGTTATTTTTCAGTTTGACAGCTTACTTTGAAAACGCCCCTTGCTTTTGGTATGTTTATTTTTTCTAACTAAAAAAGCCCTAGGGCAAAATCCGCAGTGGGAAACCACGGACGCCATAGGGCTTTTTTGAGGAAAGGCATCAACCTGTGACCTGTGTGCCTTTGTATATAATTTATTGTTTCATAACACAATTTCTTAGATTGCCGATTATGCCTCTGTTTCAACAGCAGCTTCTTCTGCAGATGCTTCTGCTGCTTCTTCCACAGGTGCTTCTGCCTGTCTCTTGGAAAGGCTAATCTTTTTCTGGTCTGCGTTTACTTCAAGAACCTTAACGTTGATGATCTGGCCAACCTTTAATTCATCCTCAGGCTTCACCACGTGCTTGTTTGCGATCTGAGAGATATGTACCAGACCGTCAACACCGGGTTCCAACTCAACAAATGCACCGAAGGGTACCATACGAACAACCTTACCCTCAACAATAGAGCCAACTGCGTATTTTTCAACAGCAAGGTTCCAAGGGTTCTTTTCTTTATCCTTCAGGGAAAGGCTGATTTTGCCTTTTTCCTTATCCACATCTAAAACGAAGACTTCAACTGTCTGGCCTTCCTTCAAAACTTCCTTAGGATTGCTGATTCTGCCCCAGCTCATCTCGGAAATATGAATCAAACCGTCAACGCCGCCCAAATCAACAAATGCGCCGAAGTCAGTCAATCTGCTTACCTTGCCCGTTACCTTGGAGCCGGCTTCGATGGTTGCGAACAATGCGGCTCTCTTTTCGCCGATTTCCTTTTCAACCAAAGCTTTTCTGCCGCCGATGATACGGCGTTTTACTCTATCCATTTCAATAATATTGAAGTCTAAATCCTTACCTTTGAAAACGCTTAAATCTTCAATAAATCTATTTGAAACCTGAGAAGAGGGGATGAATACTCTTACGCCGTTTACAACTGCGATTAAGCCGCCCTTAACAACCTCTGTTACCAAACCGGTAACAATAGATTTTTCGTTGAAAGCCACTTCGATCTCTTCCATACCCTTCTGCGCTTCAATACGCTTCTTGGAAAGAAGAACATTACCGTCGCCGTCGTTTACACGAACTACAAATACTTCAATCTCATCTCCGGGCTGAACTTCTTCACTGGGGAGCACTGTGGGATCACCACTAAACTCGCCTCTGGGGATAACACCATCGGACTTATAGCCGAGATTCACAGAAACCTCTTCGTTTACCACCTGAATGATGGTGCCTTTTACAACATCACCTGTATGCAGGGTAACGAGAGAGTCTTCCAACATCTGTTCAAATGAAATTTCCTCACTTCCTCCTAAATTTTGTACTGCATTGTCAAATGCTTCACTCATAGTAACAACTACCTCCTTAATTATTGCAGGTGGTGTAGACGCACCCGCAGTTATACCTATTTTATCATTCTTTGAAAAATTATTCAACACCAAATCACAAATTGTTTCAATGTGAACAGTATTCTCACAATTTTTTCTGCAAATCTCCACCAGCTTCTGGGTATTGGAGCTTTTTTTGTCGCCTATGACAATCATTTTGTCAATATTTTGTGATAAGTCCGCCGCTTCGGCCTGCCTTTTCTCCGTAGCGGAGCAGATTGTGTTAAATACCTCAAGATGAATATTTTTCTTCTTTAATTCCGCCACGATCCGGTCAAATAAACTCCGGCGGAAGGTAGTCTGCACCACAATGGTATAGTCTGCCCCCATCTGCAAATCCAATGCGGCGGCTTCCTCCGGAGTTTCAATAATCATTGCCGCATTCTGGCACCAGCCGTTCAGCCCAATAACCTCTGGGTGGCGGCTGTCGCCGGCAATCAGAATCCCTCTTTGCAAAGCATGGTGCTCCTTCACAATGCTATGAATTTTTTTTACAAAAGGGCAGGTGCCGTCAACAAGCCCCAGCCCTCGTTCCTCCAGTACATCATAAACCGCTCTTCCCACACCGTGAGAACGCACCAAAACAGTACCCTCCCGGATACCCTCCAAGCTCTCTATAATTGTAAGACCTTTTTTTGCCAAATCTCCCGTGACTTCCTTATTATGGATCAACGGGCCGTAGGAATAGGTTTTTTCGTTCTTTTCTATTTGATTGTACGCCATTTCAATGGCTCTTTTTACACCAAAACAAAACCCTGCGGATTGGGCTACTATTATTTTGCTCATAGATTAACCTTCATCTCCCGGACTCTTTCCATAATTTTTTCTGTAATTTCTTCCATCAGCGCAGTGGTAATGCGCAGGCCCCGGTATTCCTCCAGCATCATCGGCGCACCGAATTCGATCCGCACCTCGGAGCGAAACTTATAAGTGCCGGAAATTGTCACGGGAATCACAGGGGCATTCCCCTTTAAGGCAAACATGGCAACCCCTGCCTTTGCCGCCTTTGCTTCCCCTTCCTTCACCCGGGTTCCCTCGGCAAAAATACCCAAAAGTTCTCCGCCCTTTAACACATTGATGGCAGTTTTAAAGGCCTTCATATCCATCACCGCTTCACGATCCACGGGAAATGCGTGCAAATGCCGCAGCAGGGCACCAAGAATTTTATTGTGAAACAGCTCCTTTTTGGCGATATACCGGGGCAGCCGGTCCAAATAGACCGCCATGGTTAGTGGGTCATAATTGCTGATATGATTACAGCAAAGCACCCCGTTGCCTACTTTGGGCACATTCTCTTTTCCCACAATGGTAACCTTAAACATGATTGTATAATATATTTTTATGATAGCCTTGACAAAAGGATATAAAGACATATTCACACCTCCCCTATTTTTTCCCGCACAATGTCCAAAATTTTTTCCACCGCTTCCTCAATCGAAAGCTTTGTTGTATCCAAGCAAACCGCCTCCGCCGCTTTGCGCAAAGGGCTGTGCTTGCGGTTCATATCATTTTCATCCCGCTGTTTGATTTCCGCTTCCACCTCTGCAAAGGAGGGACATTCCCCTTTTGCTTCCAGCTCCTGCATACGGCGCTTTGCCCTTTCCTCCACGCCGGCGTCCATATAAATTTTCACCTCGGCTTGGGGAAGCACGCAGGTGCCGATGTCCCTGCCGTCCATCACCACAGCGGCTTTCTCCGCCATTTTCCGCTGCATTTCCGCCAATTTTTCACGCACCCCGTGTATCACAGCAACCTGGGAAGCCCCCCGGCCGATTTCTTGACTTCTGATTTCTTCTGTAATATCCTTGCCGTCTAAAAAAACCCGCTGTCCTGCTTCCGTGGGCTGAAGCTCTAATTCCAGATTCTCCAGTACGGCTAAAACCGTCCCTTCCTCAGAACAATCCACCCCCTTTTGTATACAAGCGTATGCAACACCACGATACATGGCACCGGTATCCACATAAAGGATGCCCAATTTCTTGGCGACCACCTTCGCAACGGTACTTTTGCCTGAGCCCGCAGGGCCGTCTACAGCAATGGCAATCTTTTTCATTTCCATTCCTCCTGTCATTGGGTCAGCACTCCCTCTCCTGCGGCAAATCCGCTGGAAAAGGCAATCTGCAAATTATAGCCCCCCGTATAGGCATCCACATCTAAAACCTCTCCCGCAAAATGCAAGTTTTTTATAAACTTGCTCTCCATGGTAGAAGGATCAATTTCATCCACACAAATTCCCCCGCAGGTAATGACCGCCTCCTGAAAGCCTGCTGTGCCTGTAATGCTTAAAGGTAAGGCCTTCAAAAGGGAAAGGAGCTGCTTTCGTTCTTCCTTTGTAATGCTATTCACCTTTTTATCCGGTGCGATGCCGGAAAGTTCTGCGATGACGGGAATCAGCTTCTTTGGCAGCAAATCGTCCAGAGCATTGATAAAATCCCGATTGGCATACTTTTCAAAATCCCTGAGCAGGCGCAAATCCAGCTTTTTTTCATCCATGGCAGGCTTTAAATCAATAAAAAGCCCATACCCTTCCTCCATAGAAAACAATAAATGCCTGCTTGCACTTAAAATAACAGGGCCGGAAACGCCGTAGTGGGTAAACAGCATTTCCCCGAATTCTTCAAAAACCGTTTTGCCCTTTTTGTTTTTTATCCGTATTGATATATTGCGCAGGCTTAAGCCCATCAAGGCTTTGCACCATGCCTCTGCGGTTTTTAAGGGAACCAGGGAGGGGTATAGCTTCGTCACTTGGTGTCCTGCCTGCTTTGCAAAACGATAGCCGTCACCCGTGGAGCCCGTTAATGGATAAGATAACCCGCCTGTGGTCACAATCACCGCATCCGCCATCATTTCCGCTCCTTTTTTCAGGCGTACGCCAACGGCTTTCCCTTTGGAAATCAAAAGCTCCTCCACGGGGCTGTCCAAATGCTGTTTCACTTTGTTCTCCCGCAAATATTGCTCCAACGCAAACACCACGTCCAAGGCTTTGTCGGAAACAGGAAAAACCCGTCTGCCTCGTTCCACCTTTGTTTCCAAACCTAAGCGGTGAAAGAGCTCCCGGGTTTCCCTGCTGTCTAGCCGGTAAAAGGCACTGTACATAAAATAAGGATTCCCGGGGATATTCTCCAAAAGGGTTTCCACATCGCAAGCATTGGTAAGGTTGCAACGGCCCTTTCCGGTAATCAAAATTTTCTTGCCCAACCGATTATTTTTTTCAAACAAATGTACCTCATGGCCAAGGCCTCCGGCCCTTCCCGCCGCCATCAATCCGGCGGCGCCGCCGCCCACTACAATGATTTTTCCCATAGTTTCACCTGTTTTTCAGTATTTCCGCCATTTCCAAATGGGCTTTGTCATTCAAAGTCATTAAAAACATTTGGTCCTCCGGCGAAATATCAATCATAGAAATGGATGTGTTTGTCAGCCACATCCTGCGGTACATATTCAAATCCAGCCCCAATAATTTGATCATAAGCACCCGAAGGAGGCCACCGTGAGAAACAATGGCAACCCGCTCTCCTCTGTGCTTTTCAATGACCCCTTGGATGCCCTTCATAGAACGCTCGCCCACCTTATGGAAGGATCCCTCCCCCGGCATGGTATGCGCAAAGGGATTGGCAAAAAAATCCGTATAGGGCTTGCCATATTTTTCCGTCAATTCCGCTACGGTTTGCCCCTCCCATTCGCCGAAATTAATTTCCTTAAAATGCTCATCCACAACCAAGGGCAGGCCTTTTTGCTTTGCAATGGGCTGTGCCGTCGCAATGGCCCGCTTCAAAGGCGAAACATAAATGGCATCCAAGGGCATATATTCAAAGCGTTTTGTCAGAAGCTCCACCTGCTGCTCCCCTTCCTCAGAAAGGTCAATATCTGTCCATCCCTGATAGCGTCCGCCTTTATTCCATTCCGTTTCGCCATGACGGATTAAATATAATCTTGTTTTTTCCTGTTTCATATGAAATCATTCCTTTTTCTAAATATCCTGTCCTTATTATACGGTATCCCCTCTGTCCTTTCAAGAAAAAAAGCCCCAAAGGTCTTTCTGCGCGGCAATCAAACCCGAAAATTCCAAAGCCGGTATTCTTTCGGTTCAAAGCCGCGGCAAAACGCCGCGGAGCAAGCTTCATAAAATTCCTTCTGCCATTCCATGTAAAAATATTGCTTATAAGCTTTTCAAATATTTGATTTCCTTCATGGTAAGCCTGCGGTATTTTCCCTTGGGCAAATTACCCATGGTCAATTCCCCTGTGGCAACACGTTTGAGTTGGGCAACAGGGTGCTTAATGGCTTCACACATTTTACGAACCTGTCGGTTTCTTCCCTCGTGGAGGATAATCTCCACCGTGGATTGACGCTCACCCTTCTCTATAATTTGCATCTTGGCAGGCTTTGTCTGTCTTCCGTTGATAAAAACTCCCCGGCGAAACTTCTGCAAATCCATATCATCCGGTGTTCCATACAGCTTCGCTATATAAGTCTTTTCCACATCATGCTTCGGATGGGTCAGCTTATAGGTCAAATCCCCGTCGTTTGTCAAAAGCAGTAGCCCCGAGGTGTCATAATCCAATCTTCCCACGGGAAAAATTCTGGTTTTCACATCCCGCACCAAATCCATCACACCGGGACGGCCGAATTGCTCCTTGGCTGTGGTTACATAGCCCTCCGGCTTATGCAGCATAATATAAACCATTTCCACTTCTTTTTTGCTGACCTGCTTGTCCAGATACAAAACCTCATCCTTTTGAGGATCAATTTTTGTACCCAAGGCGGTAATTACCTGCCCATTTACCTTTATTTTACCTGCGGTAATCAGCTCCTCCGCCTTTCGGCGGGAAGCAATACCTGCCTCCGCAAGAAATTTTTGTAGTCTTTCTTCCATACTGTTCCTCCGTCTTCGTTTCAATGAAAACAGTATACTCTACAACTGGGGGAAAGTCAAAGAAACTCTATGGAAAAACCCTTTGGGAGGCACCCCCATACCCTCATGGTAATTTCATCCCTATGTACCCTTTACGGAACTGCTCCTGAAGGGGCAGTTCCGGTATAATCAAGGGGACCTCCTTTGCAAATCATTTCATGTCCAAGCAACAAGGCTTTTTCAGGCTCTTCTAAAACCAAGTAACCCAATGCTTCCATAAATAGAAATACCAGTCGCCCAAGGTGTAGTCCGGGGCCGAACCCTCTGCCAAAACGGGAATTTCCGCCAGTATCTCCTCCTTCAGCTTCAGCTTTGCACTGCCCAGCACCTGCCCTGCTTGAATGGGCGCTTCTATACTTTCGGGCAAGGATACAATCAGTTCTAAGGCCTCCTGCTCCTCCTTGGAAAACAACCCTTGATACCCTTCCTCAAGTACTGCGTCCACCTCCGGCACATGGGAATGCAATACGCTGACCTTGCCGCAAGCCTGCCCCTTTGCCGCAGGCTCATAAAGAAAAAAGGTCGCGAAGCCATAGTTCATAATTGCCTTGGTATCCGTCCACTTTTTTTCTTTCCCCCCACTGCCCCAACCGCTGCCTAAAACTGCACTGACCAACCGGGCGCCGTTTTGCTCCGCCGCCCCCACAAAGCAGTGGCCGGCTTTATTGGTATACCCTGTTTTTACGCCCATTGCCCCTTGATATTCCCGCAAAAAGCGGTCGGCATTGGTCACCTGCCGCTGTCTTTTCCCTGTGACTTCGGAAATGGTTACCTCCGGCTGGGCAATGATTTCGCAAAATTTTTCGTTCTTTAGGGCATATGTGGCAATCAACGCCATATCCTTGGCCGTAGAATGATGCTTTTCAAAGGGAATTTGGCTGTCCAAGCCATTGGGTGAACCAAAAACCGTATCCTCCGCCCCAAGCTCCGCCGCTCTTTTTGTCATCAGCGCACAAAAATCTTCCACACTGCCGGAAACGTGCTCCGCAAGGGCAACGGCCGTGTCATTGTAAGAACGAAGCATCATAACAGAAAGCAAATCCCCCAGCCGCCATTGCTCACCGGTCTTTAAATCCATATCCACCTCCGGCTGTCGGGCGGCATTTTTGCTGACCGTCACCACATCGTCAAGGTTGGCATTTTCCAAAACCAAAATTGCTGTCATAATTTTTGTTGTACTTGCCATGGCCAAGGGCTCCTCTGCATTTTTGCCCCACAGCAGCCGTCCTGTGTTCCCATCCATCAAGGCCGCACCTTGGGCACCCACGGATGGCTCCGCACCATAGACAAGAGAACTGCATAAAAAAAGCAGGAGAACTAAGATTCCTGCACGCCTCATGTGCATCACCCCTCTTCTGCTATGTTTATTCAGCTTTTCTTCCATTCATACAAAAAAATGAATACAATCATGGAAAATGTATTGCAGCTCCCTTTTGGAGACGAATCACGGCAAAATTCACCACTCTCCGTCGATTTTCCATCATGTGCTATTCATGAAAATCAGCCATCTTCAGCACAAAAAAGAAGGCTTCCAAGAAACGGTATTTTTTTATGCCTCCAAAGAACCCTCCTTCCCCGCCTCTGTTTCTTTCAGGGCAGGCAGCTCCTCTATGTTTTTAAACCCAAAATACCGCAAAAATTCGTTGGTTGTGCCAAACATGATGGGTTTCCCTGGGGTATCCATGCGCCCCACCTCACAAATCAGCTTTTTCTCTATCAATTTGCTCACGGCGTGCTCCGCACTGACCCCGCGGATTTCTTCAATCTGCCCGCGGGTAATGGGCTGTTTATAAGCAATGATGGCAAGAGTTTCCAGCACGGTCTGGGTCAAGCCCTGTCTATTTGGGCTTTTATACATATTTCTGATGTACTCAAAGCATTCCGCCGCCGTACACATTTGGTAAGAACCGTTCAGCTCCACAATGCGGATGCCCCTCTTTTCCTCTTCGTATTTATCCGCAAGAGTATGAATAATCGCCTTTGCCGTAGCCTTGTCCATCTCAATGGTTTGGGCAATGGCCATTAAAGGCACAGCTTCTCCGGAAATAAACAGCAGGGATTCCACCACCGCTTCTAACTCTGATAATCTCATGCGCTATTCCTTCCGTCGTATTTTAATATGGTAATTTCTCCAAAGGTCGTGGTTTGAAAAATATGTACTTCTTTTCTTTTGATCAACTCCAACAGGGCCAAAAAGGTCACAACCTTTTCCATTTTGCCGGCATCCGGGCGAAAAATAGAAAAAAAGGTTGCTTTGGGCCGTAGTATCAGCATATCACGAATATAATCCATTTTTTCCTGCATCGTAAATAAATCTCTGGGAACCCCTTTAAAAGCACTGCGCACATGATCCACCTTGGTTGCTCTTCTGCCCATCACCTGGCGAAACGCAAGATACAGATCCTCCATGGTAAGGCCTTGCAAAAAATCCTCCAATGGCTGCTCCTCTTTTCCTTTGAGCTGCGCTACCGCATTATCCTCCGCCTTATAAAGCACCAAGGCGGCCTCTTCCTCCAATTGGCGCCATTGGCCGGTTACTTCCTTTATTTTTTTGTATTCCAAAAGCTTCAGCACCAAGGCCTCTCTGGGGTCAGGGCCCTCGGCTTCTTCATTTTTTGGCTTCGGCAAAAGAAGCTTGCTTTTTATCTCCAAAAGGGTGGCCGCCATGACCAAAAATTCACTGATGCCGTCCATATCCCGATCCTCGGCAGCATCTAAGTATTCCAAATACTGATCCGTCAGCCTTGCAATGGGAATATCATAAATATCGATTTCATTCTTCTGAATAAGATGGTATAAAAGATCCAACGGCCCCTCAAAAGCAGCCAAGCGAATCGTAATTTGCTCCAATCAAAACACCGCCCTAGAAAATAAGAAAAACAGCACCCATAAGATTCATAATGATTTGGATCAATGTGTTAAACAGCCCCGAAATAAGGCCAAAAAATAATAAGAACAAAAATATCATTTGAATCATTTTTTCATACTGCAAATATTGAAAGTATTTATTTGCAGGCAAAGAAACCGACAGCACCTTCACGCAATCCATAGGAGAAACGGGCAAAATGTTATAGACTGCCAGCGCAACATTATAATAGCATAAATAATAAAAAACCATGGTTAAAGGGGAATCCCCTATCTGCATTTGCACCAGTAAAAAAATCATGCCAAAAATAAGATTTACTAACGTGGGCAGAACCGCAACCATAAAAGTGCCCTTTTTCCGGTTTTTGTAATATAAGGCACTGGTTTCAACGGGCTTTCCCCAACCAAAGCCGCCGCTGTAAAACAAAAGCAAAAAACCAATGGGTTCAAAATGCTTTACAGGGTTTAAGGTCAGCCTGCCTTTGCTTTTAGGTAAAACATCCCCCAAAGCTGTGGAAACCGCCGCCCTTGTGTACTCATGGATCGTTGTTGCAAAAATAATCCCCGGGATGCTTACCAAAAATATCCAAAAATAATTCATTCTTTTAATTCCTTTCCGAAAAATTCTCTTTTTATGATACCAGAAATTTAAAGCACAGTCAATTTTACCTCTTTACATTTTTTTGCAAAGTTTGCTTGACAAAAAGTGCAGAGTGAACTATACTAATGCAAAGTTCGCTTTGCAGGAGGAATTGATATAAAAACACACATTGCCGCGCTTAGGCGCCAACAAAAAATCTCGCAAGAAGCATTAGCCAAGGCCGTGGGCGTCACCAGACAAACCATTACATCCCTTGAGGTGGGTAAATATACGGCATCCTTAGCCCTTGCATATAAAATTGCACGCTACTTTCATTTAACCATTGAAGAAGTTTTTCTGTTTGACGAGGAGGAAAATTTATAAAAACCGTTTAACTCTGCGCCTGTATGTGAAAATTGGCTGTATGCTTCTTTCTGCCATACTTTTCCTTCTGGCGCTTTGGAGCAAAAACTCCCTCCCACCGCATTTTCCTGTTTGCACCAGCACCTCGGGAGGTCTTTTCGGTGTTTCCTGCGCATTATTTATAAAAAACAGAACACTCAGAAAAAACCCAAAAGAAATGGAGAAATTGGAGCTGATGGAAAAAGACGAACGAAATATCTTTATCCTTCGTGTGACCTATACCATTTTTTCCTATGCTTCGATGGGGATTTTATATCTTTCTATGCTGATTACCAGGTTCTTTTCCACAACTGTTTCCTATACCTTAGAAGCCCTTCTTTGTGGGAATTTAATCTTAATTTTATGCATCCGCAGAATGGTTGAAAAAATATTAAAACAAAATCAGGGTGACGACTTTGTCGACACCCTCAGACTTTAGACAAAAAGAATTTTATGAAGGAACTGCTTGTAAAAAGCTTGAAAGAACTGTGCTCTTTACAGAAGAAAAACAGCGCTCCCGCTTTTTTGTTGTTACTAATACCTGAGGGGAATATCCGACAGGGTAACAGGAATATCCTCAAGCCCTTGCCCCATTAAGAAGGATCGTACCCCCCGCACGGCAATATCACTGTTATTTTTTGCCCCGACGGTAACGGAAATTAAGGGTATGGGCGTCTCAAAGCTTTCAAATTCCACCATAATATAAGGTAGAAAAACCTGCTTCAGTATTCTGTATCTCGCCTGCCCGCCTCGATCCGTACGCAAAGGAGAGAACACAAAACGATATTCCTCCTCGCCTTTGAAAAACTCACTCTTAAAAAACATGGCATAAACAGAACACACCATTGCCATATCCCCGCCGATTTCCAGCAGGGCTTCATCGCTAACCTGGGCGCCTTCTTCAAAAATAGAATCCAGCTCCTTAAACCCATCGTTTACCGCCCTTCTGACGCAGGAAATCAATGCATCCAACAAGCAGGTGATCTGGGTTTCCTGATTATAAATCACCGTTCCATGCAAAAAAGACCTTCCGGAAAATCCTTTCACCAGCTTATCATAATCAAATCCAAGGCAATAGCCCCGAAAATCCGTAAATTCTGCCCAAAGCAATGCACTGTTATCCAGCTTAGAGAAGGAAACCACATAGAAGCTTTTTTCCATATGCTCCGGCACACAAACCGTCTGGCAGGAGGGGGTAACAATGGCCAGCTCCTCCATTTCTTTGCGTATGATTTGATACAGCCTCTGTCCCAATTCCTTATTTACAATATAAGTATCAATTAATGTATTCAAAACCTCTAAGGAATACAGAAACTCAAGCTTGTCATTTAAAAAATCACTTTTCGTGGCAATAAACTGCCGATTTTCAATAATGCCCTGAGCGCCTTCCGCCGTGGTATAATGATACAGCTTATCGCCATACTCACAAAGGGGGACGCGCACCCAGTCATCCAAATATTTCGTCGTATTTTTAATTTCCACTTTACTCCTCCGTTATTTTCTGATCTGCCCGTTTCCATAAATAATATATTTTGTTGTGGTCAGCTCCTTCAAGCCCATAGGTCCCCTTGCATGCAGCTTCTGGGTGCTGATGCCGATTTCCGCACCAAAGCCAAACTGTCCGCCATCGGTAAAACGGGTAGACGCATTCACATACACCGCCGCCGCATCCACTTCGTTTAAAAAGCGCTGGGCATTGGTATAATTTTCTGTCAAAATTGCCTCGGAATGCCCTGTGGAATATTTGCGGATATGGCTGATTGCCTCGTCCAGATTTTTCACAACTCTGGCAGAGAGGATATAATCCGCATATTCCGTGGCCCAATCCTCCTGAGTGGCAGGAACAGAACCGGAAATCTGCCGGCAAACTGCTTCATCCCCACGAATTTCCACTTCCTTCTGCTGCAAAGCCTCCCCCACCACAGGGAGAAACTGCTCTGCAATGGCTTCATGTACTAAGAGGCTTTCGCAGGCGTTACAAACCCCCGGTCTCTGTGTTTTTGCATTTAGCACAATGGCCGCCGCCTTTTCCAAATCTGCCGTTTCATCTACAAAAATATGGCAGTTGCCCACACCCGTTTCAATCACCGGTACGGTGCTGTTTTGTACCACGCTTTGAATTAAGCCTGCACCACCCCGGGGAATTAATACATCCAGATAGCCGTTTAAGCGCATCATTTCATTCGCACTCTCCCTTGAGGTATCGGGAACCACCTGCACAATATCCGCAGGCAAGCCCATTTCCTCTAAGGCTTGGCGAAAAACAGCAATCACTCTTTGGTTGGTGCGAAAGGCTTCCTTGCCGCCTCGTAAAATAACGGCACTGCCTGCCTTTAAGCACAATCCGAAGGCATCCGCCGTCACATTGGGTCTGGCTTCAAAAATAATGCCGATGACACCCATAGGCACCCTTTTCTGCCCAATCACCAATCCATTTTCCAAGGTTTTCATAGAAAGCACTTCACCCACCGGGTCGTTCAGCGCCGCAACCTGACGCAGTCCGTCGGCCATTTCCTCCAGCCTTTCCTTTGTTAAGGTCAGTCGGTCGATAAAGGCACCCTTGATACCCAAGGTTACTGCCGCCGCCACGTCCTCTTTGTTTGCCGAAAGAATTGCTCCTTCCGCTGCCAAAAGAGCCTCCGCCGCATGGCAAAGGGCTTCATTTTTCTTCGGGGAGGGCAAAACCGCCAATTTCACCGCCGCCATTTTTGCCTTTTTTCCCATTTCCATTAAAATACTCATGTGCAAAACCCCCATCCTTTTTCCGTTACAATACAATCCATGGGTATATCAAACGCTTCCACCTGCAACGCAAATTCCATCACCTGAAACGAAAAGGCAACGGCAATTTTATAAAGCTTGGGATACTGCTGAAAATATCTATCGTAGTATCCCCCGCCATAGCCGTAACGATTTCCTTTTTGATCAAAAACACTTCCGGGAACGAGAAAAAGGTCGTCTTCCTTGGGAAGCACCGCCCATTCCTTCCCCTTTTGCGGCTCCATTACGCCAAAACGGCTTTTTTGAAGCTCCGAAAAGGAGGAGAGCCCTACAAAATACATCTCTCCCTTTTCCTTTGCAATGGGTACGGCCACTTTTTTGCCGTCCTGCCATGCCCGCTCAATCAAGGGATATGTGTTGACCTCGTCCCGCATACCGATAAAGGTAAATATGGCCTCCGCCTTTTCGTATCGCTTTCCCTTCCAAAGGGCTTCCAGAATATAACGGCTTCCTACCTGCCGTTCTTCCTTCGTCATCCGTTTTCTTTTTAACAGTATTTCCTTGCGCAGTTTTTCCTTCACAGCCGCAACACCCCAATTGCTAATATGATTAAAATACTTCCCAAAAAAGAGTATTGCCAAAAAGGCAATTTTCTTTCTCCTGCCAGATTTTTCATCACCAGATAAATTAAATTTGTCCAGAAAAGGATAACCCCCATAGAAAAAACAACCGAAGAAATAAAATAATTCCCCGCATTTTTCCAAAGCAAAAGCCCCCAGAAAAGGGTAACGGCGATCAGCCCCATTTGCTCTTGAAGGGATTGAAAAATGGGTCTGTCGTTCTCTCCCGTTACGTTAAAATTTGCCCCTAAAAGCAAAAATCCCGTTAAAGAGGCCCCTGCCAATGCCCCCGTCACCACCCGGGACAGCTGGGTGCTTTCCCAAAACCCAAGATAACTAAAAGCGCCGTCTATGGATATGGGAAGAAAGGCGCAGGCTCCCAAAAGCACTCCCCAAGTTCCATAGGGCCGATTCCCGTTCAGCCTTTTTCTAAGGAAGAAAAAACCCATGGAAAAGAAAATACCCGAATAAATTCCCGTACAGCGGGCACAAAGGGGTAATTGCTGCCCTCCTTGTATAAAACTACGCTCTGCAATCTGGTGGCAGACAGCAGAGCCAATAAAATCAAATATATTCATAGCATTTATTAATAAAGCGTATAGTACATCATGCTTCCGGCAACGTTGAAAAGTCCTCCAACAATGCAGCATAAGAACCAGATTGCCAGCATAATGCAGCTGATGGTAATTAAAGTTTTACCAAACTTGCGGTAATCCTCAATGGGGCTTTTCAGCAGAACAATACCCGCAACCAAGCCTGCAATCTGCCCGATACCTCCGGCAACAATAACCGCAATAACCACAATTACCTTTAAAATGGTAGGCACCGTCTGCTCCTGCACAGGCTTTGTTTCCGCAGAGCGATAATCCCCCCAGTCCCTTGCTTCACTTTCCGACTGAAATTTCTGGGAAGAACCATCTTTATCCTCCACAGTAAATTCTTGCACTACTTCCGCCTTTTCTTCACCGGAAGGCATCTTATTTTCTTTTACATTACAAACCGGGCAGCCCAAACTTTCATCTAAAATCTCTCTCCCGCATTTTGGACAAAAACTCATCTCTCTCTCTCCTTATCAAAAAATCAGCGTTTGCTGTTAAAAAAAGTGCCTACATCCTCGCCTGCAATCACACGGTGGATCACCGTGGGGTCTTCCCCCAAAACGATTGCCATTTTCACACCGGCCTCTTGACAAATTTCCGCCGCCTGCAGCTTGGTGAGCATACCGCCCACACTAAAAGCAGAGCCTTTATCACCCGCCATTTTTCTGACCTCGTCCGTCACCCAATCCACACAGGAAATACGCTTTGCCATGGGATTGCGTTTGGGGTCACTGTCATATAAAGCATCAATATCCGTCATTAAAATCAATACATCTCCGCCGATGATCTCCGCAACCATGGCAGAGAGCCTGTCATTATCGGAAATACCGATTTCCTCGGTGGAAATGGTATCGTTGGCATTTACTATGGGAATCACGCCAAGCTCCATTAAGGTTTCCATTGTGTTTTTTGTGTTCTGATAGCGCTCCTCAGTGCCGACCTCTTCCTTGGTCAGCAAAACCTGAGCAACCGTTTGATTATACCGATCAAAAAAATTATGATATATTTGCATAATCATGGCCTGCCCAACGGCGGCGGCCGCCTGCTTTTGGCGCATTACCGTAGGTCTTTCCACCATACCCATACGAACGGCCCCTACGCCAATGGCGCCGCTGGTCACCAGTACCACGTCCTTGCCGCTGTTTCTCAGGTCAGTTAAAACCCACGCCAATTCCTCCATACGCTTTAGGTTCAAAAGGCCGTTTGGATATGTAATGGTTGATGTGCCAACCTTAACTACAACACGCTTGCACTCCTTGATCCGTTCCCTCACAACAATCCACTCCATTTCCATTTCTTTATATAATAAAGTATACTATATTTTCCCGCCGTAAAAAAGGGGCTTTCGCCAATCCAAAGAAAATATTAAAGGTTTCTTAACAGCTGTTTTATGCCGCCGATTCTGAAAACCACCGGCAACCGTACAACCGTCCTTCTTTATTCTATGCAGGGTTTCTGTTTTGCTTCCAAGCCTTCCGCCGGATATTTTTATTGCAGTATAAAGAAAGACCAACGAATAGAGGCTTTCCCCCATCCGCCGGTCCTATGGTTTACTTTAATTTAAAGGAGCTTTTTAAAGGAACAATACGGTTAAACACCAATTTTTCCTCTGAGGTATCCTTCGTATCCACAATGTAATAGCCATTGCGCATAAATTGGAAGCGTTCTCCCTTTTGGGCTTCTTTGATCGCCGGCTCAATGACGCATTCCTTTGCCTCTAATGAGTTGGGGTTCATGATCATTTCCCCGTTGGGATCCTCGGGGTTATCCAGCATCATATAGTCATACAGCCTTGCCGTTGCCCGCACATTTTCCGCCGCACTGACCCAATGGAGCGTGCCCTTTACTTTTCTGCCCTCAAAGCCGCTGCCGCTTTTTGTTTCCGGATCATAGGTGCAATGAACCTCCACTACGTTTCCGTTCTCATCCTTCACAAAGTCGGTACAAGTTACATAGTATGCACCCTTCAAACGCACTTCCTTACCGGGGGCCAAACGGAAAAACTTTTTCACCGGTTCCTCCATGAAATCCTCCCGTTCAATATAAAGCTCTCTTGTAAAAGGGGCTCTTCTTGTGCCCAGCTCGGGGCTTTCAGGATTGTTTTCCAGCTCCAGCATTTCCACCTGACCCTCGGGATAATTTGTAATCACAAGCTTTAAAGGGTTTAAAACAGCCATAACCACCTTTGCCTTCGCCTTCAAGTCATCACGAATGCAATAATCCAACAAGCCACTGTCTACCATGCTGTTTGCCTTGGATACACCAATGCGCTCGCAAAAATCACGGATTGCCACGGGAGTATAGCCTCTGCGGCGCAAACCGCTGATGGTCGGCATACGGGGGTCGTCCCAGCCATCCACCAAGCCTTCCTCCACCAGCGCCCGCAGCTTTCTCTTGCTCATGACCGTATTGGTCATGCCCAAGCGGGCAAATTCAATCTGTCTGGGGGGACTCACCGTATACCCCGCCTCTCTCACCACCCAATCGTAAAGGGGACGATGGTCCTCAAACTCCATGGTGCAGATGGAATGGGTAATGCCCTCAATGGCATCCTCCAAGGGATGGGCAAAATCATACATGGGGTAAATACACCAAGTATTTCCCGTGGTATGATGGGCTGCGTGGGCGATTCTATAAAGCACAGGGTCTCTCATGTTAATATTGGGAGAGGCCATATCAATCTTTGCTCTTAGCGTATGGGAGCCGTCGGGGAACTCGCCGTTTTTCATACGCTCGAATAAATCCAAATTTTCCGCAACGCTTCTGTTACGGTAAGGGCTTTCTTTTCCCGGCGTACTTAATGTGCCCCGGTATTCCCGCATCTCTTCCGCTGTCAAGTCGCAAACAAAGGCCTTGCCTTCTTTGATTAGCTTCACTGCAACGGCATAATATTGATCAAAGTAGCTGGAGGCATAATACAATCTGTCTTCCCAATCAAACCCCAGCCATTTTACATCCTCACGAATGGAGTCAACATACTCCGTATCCTCCTTTGTGGGGTTTGTATCATCAAAGCGCAGGTTGCACTTGCCGCCGTAAAGGTTTGCCAAGCCAAAGTTCAAGCAGATGGATTTTGCGTGTCCGATATGCAAATAGCCATTGGGCTCTGGTGGGAATCTGGTGTGAATTTTATTCAGCTCCCCCTTTAAATCCTCCTGGATATAATTATGTATGAAGTTACCAGTGGCACCCAATCCACCATTTTCCAAACTCTTTTCTTCTGCCATAGTACGATCCTCCCAAAATTGTGGTTGTCTTACCAATAAAACTTACAAAATTCCGCCTTGTAGGAACAAGGTCATAAAAAGCATTCCCATTTTTTTGAATTTCAAACGTCATTCCAAAAAGGGATGCAATTTTTCACAAAAATACAAGCCTCTGCAAAAAAAGAATAGGCGAACCCTCTACAGAAAGCTGCGCCTCCGTTGCAGACAAAATGCATTTTCACCACTCTGTATACTTACAATAGTATAATATAGCTTGTCTTGAAACGCAATTCCTTTGCAAACAAAATTTGTCTAATCCCGTCCTATCCTGTGATAGGATTGTTTTTTTCGCCGATTCATAGTACTATGAAAGAAGGTATATGGGATGAAGTTTACTAAATGATGCATCAACGAAAATACTGCGAAGCCTCACATCGCTTTTGCCCTTGTCCGCCCTTCATCCCCGCAGATGGGCTCATTTTATGCGAACAGCAAAGAAATTCAAGGGCCTTTTCCATCTTCATAAAATATTCTCGGGGAGGAACATCCATGTTAGCTTTTACCGTTTTTGATACAAAAAAATTTATGGCCGCTTTATTAAAAGGAGATATTTTCGATCACTTCGCCTTTCGTCAAGGGGAAATTGCCTCCTTTGCATACTTTACAATAAACGGCGCAAAAAACGAGGATCTCCTGACCGCCGAGGATGCCGAGCCCTACTGCCTTTGGACAGATATCAAGCCCTTTGTTTTTGAGGCTGTAAAAGGGAAAAAGCTCCCCAAAAGCATGAAGCTGATCTTCTCTCTCCCCAAAGAGAAAACAGAGCGCTATCCCAACGCAAAAGCGGTATTTTTAAATCTTTTATTTCGGGAAGGCACCCTTCTTTGTACCACCTCTGTTACCGAGGAAACCTTTTCCTTAGAAAAAAAGGGGACAAGGCAGTGGGATGAAGATATTTTAAGCTTTTTCAAAAAACACGACTTCGCCATTCAAGTGGAAACATAATCCTGTTAGCACTCATTTTAACCGAGTGCTAATTTTTTATTGACTTTTCTGCCAAAATTGACTAAAATTACACTGTATCATACAGACTACAAACAATTTTTGTTTTAGGAGGTAATGTAAAATGAATGAAAAAGGAAATCTATCCATTAACAGTGAAAATTTCCTGCCTATTATTAAAAAATGGCTCTATACCGACAAGGATATTTTTGTGCGGGAATTGGTATCCAACGCCAGCGATGCCATTACAAAGCTGGAAAAGCTGGCCCGCATGGGTGAAGCGGAACTCCTCGAAGGAGAGGCCCTTGAAATCCACGTTATTTTAAATCAGGATTTAAACACATTGCAAATCATGGATAACGGCATTGGTATGACAGCGGAAGAAATCAAAAAATATATCAATCAGATTGCTTTTTCCGGCGCCACGGATTTTCTTGCAAAATTCCAAGAAAAAGGGGAGCAGGAAAATGAAATTATTGGTCATTTCGGCTTAGGCTTTTATTCCGCATTCATGGTTGCGGATAAAGTGGAAATTGATTCCCTATCCTATCAAAAGGAGGCCGTTCCGGCAAAATGGCTCTGCGAAGGCGGCATTGATTATGAGATGGATGCCGGAAGCAGAGAAACACGGGGTACCACCATCACCTTATATTTAGGGGAGGAAGGGAAGGAATTCTTGGAGGAATCCACCCTGTACGCAGCCTTGAACAAATACTGCTCCTTCATGCCCGTACCCATTTTTGTTGATGTGATAAAGGAGCTCACGGAAGAAGAACAGAAAGAAGAAAAAGAGGCCTCCAACACCATCCACCTCTCTCCCGAGGAGGGGGCGGGCCTGACCAAGGAGGAAGCCTTGGAAAAGCTGGAAGCCAAAAAGGCCGAGGAGAAAGAGGAGCCCAAGCCTTTAAACGACACCAAGCCCCTTTGGCAGAAACAGCCTAAGGATTGCACCGACGAAGAGTATAAAGCCTTTTACCATAAGGTTTTCTTTGATGTGAATGATCCTTTGTTCTGGATTCATTTAAACATGGACTACCCCTTCCGCCTCAAGGGAATTTTGTATTTTCCCAAGCTGGTTGAGCATATGGACGTTGTGGAAGGAGAAATCAAGCTCTATTCCAATCAGGTATACATTGCAGATAATATTAAGGAAGTTGTGCCGGAATTCCTTTTGCTTCTAAAGGGTGTTTTGGATTGCCCCGATATGCCCTTAAACGTATCCCGCAGTGCCCTGCAAAACGACGGCTATGTGGAGAAAATGAACAGCTACATTACAAAAAAAGTAGCGGATAAGCTCATACAGCTGTTTAAAAACGACCGCAGTATCTACGAAGGCTTTTGGAATGACATTGGCGTCTTCATTAAATACGGCTGTATGCGTGAAGAAAAATTCTATGATAAGGTAAAGGATACCTTATTGTTCAAAACCACCGACAATGTGTATGAAACCTTAGCCGAATATTTGGAGAAAAATAAAGAAAAGCATGAGAACAAGCTGTTCTTTGTTTCCGATGAAAACCTACAGGCACAGTATATCCGCCTGTTTCAGGAGCAAGGTCTGGAGGCGGCCATCCTTTCCACAGCCATTGATAAGCCCTTTACCTCCTTCCTTGAATATAAAAACCCAGGGATACAGGTGCAGCGCATTGATGCCGATATCAGCGATACCTTGCAGAAAAAAGAAGAAGCTTCGGAAGCAAAAAAGCAGGCTGATGAGCATATAAATACAAGGATGGAAGCCTTATTCCGCAAGCTTTTAAAGAACGACTCCTTAAAGGTAAGCGTGGAAGCATTAAAATCAGCTCAGGTTTCCGCTATGATCCTTTTGAGCGAAAAATCCCGCCGTATGATAGAAATGATGGAATCCTACGGCAACGCCACAGATTTAAAGGCAATGTTTGCCGATGTTAAACCCGAGGAAACCCTGGTGCTCAATCGTTCCAACGGCTTAGTCAAAAATCTGCTGGAATTGAGTGAAAAAAATGACAAGCAAGAAACCGTTGATTTGCTGTCGAAACAAATTTACGATTTGGCTCTGATGAGCCACCGTCCCCTTACTTCCGAAGAAATGACAAGATTTATTGACCGTAGTAACACACTGCTGGAGAAGCTGTCTGCTTTGGAAACAGAAAAATAACCAATAGAACACAATATGCAATTTATAAACTCCCCTCTGGAATGCCTTCCACGGGGGAGTTTTTTATGGGGTACAGTGCAACAAAACATCCCTAAATGCATGGGTTTTGCAGGACTCCATTTTCTCTTTTTGGAAACTTTTTATGTTGCAGTTTTTGCACACATCATAAATTTCTAAAATCGTCCCAAGGAACCTATGAACAATTTTATTGAAAATTATCAATTTAACAAATACATAATATGTATAGAAAAATATATTATATATTATAGCTATAAAAATACAAAAATATTTACTTTTTTTGTAAAATTTATAATATTTTCTCTGATTTTGTTTTTATACAAATACAATATGACGAAATTGGTTAAAAAAATAACTATAGAGTTGTAAACCCGATTGCCAACGCAGTATAATATTATTAGATATAGAAATATTTCCCAATACATTGCACAGCTTGAGGTGAATTATGACAAAAGAACTTTATTTGCAAAAGCTTCTGCCTTCTTATGAGAGCTTTTTTGACATCAACTATAATGTATCCGCCGGCTCCAGAATATTCCCTGCCACAGCAGCATATCATTCTCGTTCCGAAAAATACGTTTTGGTTCGTTCCGCTAAGCTGTGGGCCACAGAAATGAACGAATATGTCTATTTTGCCTTTGGGGATACACCAAATAAAGAGGAATTTATATCCCTCAAAAAGGATGCCTTACAGGCCGGTTTAACGCAAATCAAACCTCATAGCGAGCATATGTATTCCTATGTTTCATTGCTTCTGGTGGCCGATTTCCTTAGCGAAGAGGTTATTCGGGAAATTAAAAAATCCAGCTATCATAAAACCTATTTATTTTCTTTTCATGGCTGGATGCATTTGAGGATTGCCGCGGTAGACCTCAGCAGCGGAAAGGTCTACGGAAACCGACAGGGCAAAGAGCTCCTTCCGCTGCTGCAAAATATTTTGTCTCAAGACAAGGCTTGAAAACAGTCAGAGCGTTGACTTTTCAAACCACCTGGCATACCCACAAATGGAGAACACAGTGGTTTCTGCGCAGGCAGCGGCAGAAGGAATCAGGGTGCTCCATTTGCAGGGCATTGCTCTAATCATCTATATTTTTATACATCCTTGGGAAGGAGGATATTATGAATTCATTGGTATTATTACTTATCTCCATCGCCATATTATTCATTGGCTACATTACATATGGCAGTTGGCTGGCAAAACAATGGGGGGTTGATCCATCAAAGGAAACACCTGCCCATACAGAAATGGACGGCGTAGACTATGTTCCCGCAAGGGCTCCTGTTTTGATGGGACATCACTTTGCATCCATCGCCGGGGCAGGCCCCATCAACGGCCCCATACAAGCCGCAATCTTCGGTTGGCTTCCTGTGTTGCTTTGGGTGCTCATCGGTGGTATCTTCTTTGGTGCGGTGCAGGATTTCTCTTCTATTTTTGCGTCTATCCGCCACAAAGGAAAATCTATCGGCCATGTCATTGAACAAAATGTGGGGGCAAAGGCCAAAAGATTATTTTTGCTCTTTGCTTATTTAACACTGCTCTTGGTTGTGGCAGCATTTGCAAGTATTGTGGTAGGCACCTTCAACGGCTTTACACCGGAGGGTGAGCTGATTCCTGCCAATGGTTCTACCGCAACAATTTCGGTATTATTCATTTTTATAGCAATCCTATTCGGTGCTTTAGTGTATCGTAAAAATGCTCCCTTAAGCGTGGCTACCGTAGTCGGCGTTATTGCGATTATTGCCTGCATCGCCATTGGTCTGAAATTCCCCGTCTATCTGTCGGGAACCACATGGTTGGTTATTATTTTGGCTTATATCTTTATTGCCTCTGTCACACCGGTTTGGATTTTGCTCCAACCCAGAGACTACTTGAATTCTTTCTTGCTTTACGGCATGATGATTGCCGCTATTATTGGTATCATCGGCAGCCATCCAACCATTCATCTGCCTGCCTTCACAGGCTTTCAGGGGATTGGCGGAAGCACCCCTATGTTCCCCATGCTCTTTATCACCGTTGCCTGCGGTGCTATTTCCGGCTTCCACAGCTTGGTTGGCTCCGGCACAACCTCCAAACAGCTGAATTCCGAAAAGGATGCAAAAACCATCGGCTACGGCGGTATGCTCATCGAATGCGGGCTGGCAGTGCTTTCCCTTATTGCCGTTGGTGTTATGTTTACAAATGGCGCTATGCCGGAAGGTACACCTACACAGGTTTTCGCAACGGGCATTGCAACCATGATTTCCGCCATGGGTCTGGAATCCGCCTACGATACTGCGTATGCCATCATCATCTTGGCAGTATCTGCGTTCTGCTTAACCTCCTTAGACACCTCAACCAGGCTTGCAAGATATATGTTCCAGGAGTTTTTCATTCCCGAAGGCACTGACCCCAAAACCTTGACGGGCTTTAAAAAGGTTTGTGCAAATTCCTACTTCGCAACCTTGGTTACCGTTATCATCGGTGGTGTTATGGCCATTGGCGGCTATGCAAAAATCTGGCCGCTGTTCGGCTCTGCAAATCAGCTTTTGGCAGCTTTATCCCTCCTTGCCGTTGCCGCTTGGTTGGGAAATATCGGCAAAAACAACAAAATGTTTATTTTCCCTATGATATTCATGCTGGTTGCAACATTAAGCGCATTGGTAATCACATTGGTGAAAAATATAAAAGCCTTTGCTGCAGGAAGCGCAAGCATTTCTACTGAGGGCCTGCAGATTGTTTTTATTGTTCTGTTAATTGCTCTGGCAATTAACTTGGCAATTGAAGGCTGTCGTATTATTTTTATGAAAAAGAAAACCGCATAAACCGCGTTGTTGTATAAAAAATATAGATGATAAAAGACCCATGCATATGCATGGGCCTTTCTTTTAAAGATTGATTTCCAATTCCACAGGGCAATGGTCAGACCCCAAAATACTGCTGTGAATTTTTGCGTCTATAAGCTTGTCCTTCAGCCGCTCTGACACAACATAATAATCAATACGCCAACCGGCGTTATTCTCTCTTGCATGAAAGCGGTAGCTCCACCAAGAATAAGCCCCCGTTACCTCCGGATAGAAATAGCGGAAGGTATCCACAAAGCCTGCGCCTAATAATTCGGTAAATTTCCCCCGCTCTTCATCGGTAAAACCTGCATTGCGGCGGTTCGTAGAAGGGTTTTTCAGGTCGATTTCCGTATGGGCAACATTCAAATCCCCGCAAATAATAACGGCCTTTTCTTTGTCTAAGCCGGAAACATAGTCCCGGAAGGCATCCTCCCATTCCATGCGGTACGGAAGCCTTGCATTTTCCTGCTGGGAATTCGGCGTATATACAGTGATATGGTAGAAGTCCTCAAACTCCAGCGTAATCACACGCCCTTCCGTATCATGGGCTTCTATGCCAATGCCATAGGCAACAGAAAGAGGCTCTTTTTTGGTAAAGACGGCCACACCGGAATACCCCTTTTTCTGGGCATAATTCCAATATTGAAAATACCCCTGTGTTTCCAATTCAATTTGTCCCTCTTGCAGTTTTGTTTCCTGCAATGAAAAAATATCTGCGTCCGCCTCTTTGAAATATTCTCCAAAGCCCTTGCCAACGGCGGCACGCAGTCCATTCACATTCCACGTTATCATTTTCAATATAAAACACCATCCTTCCGGTCTGTATCCTTCGTAAAACACTTTTCAAAAACTTACTACAATTCTATCATAATTAGAAGTTTTTTCAACTCCTTTGTAAAGGAGGAGTGTATCGGTAGGATAAGCCCAAAGAATTTTCCGTAAAAAATATGTTTGAAAAAAGCCTTTGCTTCCCCAATTCTTGATTTCTATCTTGTTTCTTTTGAAAAATTCGTCTAAAATCAAAGAGAAACCGAAAGGAGTGAGCAGCTTGAACATACAAATTTACGGCTCTCAAAAAAGCTTTGATACCAAAAAAGCAGAGCGTTATTTCAAGGAAAGAAAGATACCCTATCAATATATCAATATCCATGAATTTGGCATGGGCAAAAGCGTCTTTGAATCCGCAAAGCGGTCTATCCCCATTGAAACTATGATTGACCGCAAAGCCAAATCCTATCAAACTTTATATATGGATTATATCGACGAAGGCAAACGAGAAAGCACACTTTTTGAAAATCCAAGCCTGTTTATGACGCCCATTGTGAGAAACGGGAAGGAATTTACTTTGGGCTATTGCCCTGAGGTTTGGAAGGAATGGAGTTAGGAGGGCATTTTATGCGTGTAGGATTGGGACAGATTGACACGGGGTTTGAAAACAAGGCATACGGAAGAGCACAATGCGCCGCCCTCATTGCCCAAGCGGCGGAAGCCCATGTGGAGCTTCTTGTTTTTCCCGAAATGACATTGACAGGCTTTACCGTAAAAACAGAAGCATTTGGCGAGACCCTCACCGACAGCGAAACATTAGCATTTTTTAAAGAAAATGCCGTGCGCCATCACATGGCAATTTGCTTCGGCCTACCTATCGTAAAGAAGGAAAAAGCAGAAAATCATTGCATCATTCTATCCAAAACAGGAGAGGTGTTAGCGGATTATGCAAAAATACACCCCTTTTCCTTCGGCACAGAGGCAAAATTCTATCAGGGTGGCACAAAACTGGTCTCTTGCCAAATCGAAAATTTTACAGTGTCTCCTTTTGTTTGCTATGATATACGTTTCCCGGAAATTTTCCAAATTGCTTCTAAAAAATCAACATTATTGGTGGTTATCGCCAATATTCCTGTTTCCCGCAAAGACGACTGGTCTATATTGTTAAGGGCAAGGGCCATTGAAAACCAAGCCTTTGTAATCGGCGTAAACCGTACAGGCAGCGGCGACGGCCTGCATTATCTGGGGGATAGCGTGGTGCTCTCCCCCAGAGGCAAGGCACTGGCCCAAGCAGGAGAAAATCCCGGCCTTGAAATTGCGGATATTTTCCCCGAAGAAGTGCGTAACTGCCGAAAGATTTTCCCGTTAAAAAAGGATCGGCGGCCTGCCCTTTATCATAAGCTGCAAAACGAAACAGACGAAAGGAGCCCTTTATGATCCATATATTGTTTATTTGCCATGGCAATATTTGCCGCTCCCCCATGGCAGAATTTTTATTGCGGGATTTGCTTGTAAAAAAAGGCCTGTCTCATGAATTTTTCGTAGCTTCCGCCGCCACCAGCAGAGAGGAAATTGGCAATGCCGTTTATCCCCCCGCCAAAAAAAGCTTTCTTCCCTTGGCATTGGTTGCAGTCAAAAAACAGCACGACAGGTGACAAAGGAGGATTATCAGAAGTTTGATTATCTTTTGGTCATGGAGTCCTATAATACAAAAAATTTAATGGGTATTTTGGGAGAGGATCCCCATCAGAAGGTCTACCGCCTCTTGGATTTTTCTTCCCGCCCAAGGGATATTGCCGACCCATGGTATACAGGAGATTTTGATAGAACCCATCAAGATGTTATGGAGGGATTGGAAGCTTTTCTTGCATTCGTTTTAAAAACCAAAGAGGCATAAATACCGTTCATTTTAAAAAGAACAATGCGCCGCATTGTTTTCCCTAACCCTATGAGAAAACACGGCCGAAAGCAACGCTTTACGGCATCTAAAAAGCTCCCTTTGCAGGTTTGATATTCAAACACCTACGCAAAAGGGGCTTTTTTATGGATATCACAAAACGAAAACGCCTATTCCATGCCGTCTATGGCCTTTTTCATCTCTCTTACAAAATCACAAACAGGCCCAATACAGTGCCTTCCGTACTCTTCCACCAGCTTTACAATGGCACTGCCTACAATGACACCATCTGAAAATTCACTCATTTTTGCTGCTGTTTCGGGGTTTGAAATGCCAAACCCAATGGCACAGGGGATGGTTTGCACTCCACGCACCCTTGCAACCATTGCCGCCACATCGGTGGTGATTTCGTTTCTGGTTCCCGTAACCCCCAAGGAGGAAACGCAATAGACAAACCCTTTCGCTTCTGCGGCGATTTTTTGTATTCTCTCCGCCGAGGTAGGTGCGATCAAGGAAATCATTTTCACATCATATTCCCAAAATTTATCCAGCATCTCCCCCTTTTCTTCAAAGGGAATATCCGGTAAAATAACACAGCAAATGCCGCACTCCTTGCATCGAGATAGAAATTTATCAAGGCCATAGGTAAACAAAAGGTTGGCATAGGTCATAAATGCAAGGGGAACCTCCGACTGTACTCTGATTTTTTCCACCATTTCAAAAATTTTATCCGTAGTTGTCCCGGCCTTTAGTGCACGCTCACTGGCCGCCTGAATCACCGGCCCTTCGGCAACGGGGTCGGAAAAGGGAATCCCCAGCTCTATGAGATTTGCCCCTGCGTTTTCCATGGCATACACCAGCTTTTCCGTTGTTTCTAAATCGGGATCCCCACAGGTAATAAAGGGAATAAAGGCTTTCCCCTTAGAAAAGGCCTGCTCTATATATTCTTGTGCTTTTTTATGATTCATAAATTTCAACCCCCTGATATCTCGCGATTGCGGCAACATCCTTATCTCCCCGCCCTGAAACATTCACAACAATGCTTTGATCTTTGGTCAGTGTGGGCGCAAGCTGCATGGCATAAGAGATTGCATGGGCACTTTCAATGGCGGGAATAATGCCCTCCACCTTAGAAAGGTATGCGAAAGCCGCCACCGCCTCATCATCCGTCACAGGCACATATTCCGCCCGGCCCGAGTCCCTTAAATATGCGTGCTCCGGCCCAATGCCGGGGTAATCCAGCCCTGCGGAAATGGAATACACCGGCGCAATCTGACCGTATTCATCCTGACAAAAATAAGATTTCATGCCATGGAAAATGCCTACGCTCCCCGTTGCCATGGTGGCGGCAGTTTCCTTTGTGTCTATGCCAAGGCCTGCCGCTTCACAGCCAATTAGCCGCACAGATGTATCTTCTATAAAATTGTAAAAGGCACCCATGGCGTTGCTTCCGCCCCCCACGCAGGCAAGGACTGCATCGGGCAATTTCCCTTCCGCTTCCAGCATCTGCGCCTTGATTTCTTTGCTGATCACCGCTTGAAAATCACGCACAATCATAGGAAAGGGATGAGGCCCCATCACCGAGCCCAACACATAATGGGTATCGTCGATTCTTCTCGTCCACTCCCGCATGGTTTCATTTACCGCATCCTTTAAAGTCATGGTTCCGCTGGTTACAGGATGCACCTTTGCCCCCAAAAGCTCCATACGGTATACATTCAATGCCTGTCTGTCCGTGTCATGCTTTCCCATATAAATTTCGCAGTCCAACCCCATCAGGGCCGCCGCCGTTGCCGTGGCAACACCATGCTGTCCCGCACCTGTTTCTGCAATAATTCTGGTTTTTCCCATCTTTTTTGCAAGAAGCACCTGCCCCAAAACATTGTTGATTTTGTGGGAGCCGGTATGGTTCAAATCCTCCCGCTTTAAGTAAATCTTTGCACCGCCAAGATCCTCCGTCATATGCTTTGCATAATAAAGCTTGGAGGGACGCCCCGCATAATTGTTCAGCAGATCCCGCAGCTCCTCTTGAAATGCGGCATCCTCCTTATATTTGTTGTAGGCCTCTTCCAGCTCGATCACTGCATTCATCAAGGTTTCGGGAATAAACTGCCCCCCAAATGCGCCAAATCTGCCTTTTTTCTCTGTCATAAAATCAACCCTTTCCTCAAAGTAATTTCGCAAGGGCCACCACGCCCATAAATTTCATCTCGTCCTTAAATCCATTCCTTTCACAGCCGCTGCTGACATCTAACGCAAAGGGCTGGCAGTTTTTGGCGGCTTTGCCCATGTTTTCCCCGTTTAATCCCCCTGCCAAAAAATACGGCTTTGTAATGGGAGGAATGATGCGATGATCAAACACTCTTCCGCTTCCGCCATAGACCCCTGGGCGGTAGGTATCCAGCAAAAGATACGCGCAGGGCAGCTTTGCAGCGTTCAGTATTTCCTCCGCACTCTTCACCCGCACCCCTTTGATTATGGGTTTTTCCGTAACCTCCTTCAGCCTGTTGATATAGTCCAAATCCTCATCGCCGTGGAGCTGAATCATATCAATGACACCCTCCTCACAAAGCTTCTGAATAAAACCCACTTCCGCATTGACAAAAACTCCGACCACCTTTATTTTTTCGTCCAATAATGCTTTTAGCCAGACGGCCCTCTCCGGGGTCACATACCTTTTGCTGGGCGGATAAAACACAAACCCGATAAAGTCCGGCTGGAAGCTGTTGGCCATCACAATATCTTCTTCTCGGCTTAAGCCGCATATTTTAATTTTCATAGCTCTCCTTTCAGCAATTCCAGCGTTTTTTTCTTATTTTTTGCCCGCATTAGTGTTTCTCCGATTAAAACAGCATCTATACCCTCAGCTCTAATTTGCGCAATATCCGCGGCAGTTTTGATGCCGCTTTCCGCAACAGAAATCACGTCCTTGGGGATATATTTTTTCAATTGAAAACAGTTTTGAAGATCTACGGCAAACGTCTTTAGATTGCGGTTATTGATGCCAAGGATCCTTGCCCCTGCGCTGAGCCCTTGGGTAATCTCCTCTTTGTCATGGGCCTCCACCAATGCACTTAGGCCAAGGGTATCACAAAGGGCGATATATTTTTTCAATTCCGCCGCAGTCAGCAAGGCACAAATCAAAAGCACTGCCGATGCCCCCAAGGCCTTGGCCTGATAAATCATATATTCATCCACAGTAAAGTCCTTCCGCAAAAGAGGGATTTGCACCTTTTTGTGAATTTCCGCTAAATATGTGTCCCTGCCAAGAAATTGGGTGGGCTCCGTAAGCACGGAAATGCAATCTGTCCCTGCTTTTGCATAGTCCTCGGCAATTTGCAAATAGGGAAAGTCCTCGGCAATCACCTTTTTTGAGGGGCTGGCTTTTTTCACCTCGCAGATAAAAGAAAGACTCTCTTTTTGCAAAGCCTTTTCAAACGCAAAGGGTTCGCTTAGTTTCACTTTTTGCGCCAGTTCTTTCACCTCTTCAAGTGGAATGATTTTTTTCTCTTCCTCCACACGCTTTCGTGCGGCAAAAGCAAGGGTATCCAAAATCATTGTCTTCCTCCTTTTCCTCAGCCATTGGTGGCCTTTACAAAATCATTTAATTTTTGCAAAGCCTTGCCGCTGTCCAAAATCTCCCCTGCCAGGGCAATGCCTTCTTTTATACTGCCGCATTTTTCTGCAATGTAGAGGGCGGCCCCGGCATTCAAAAGCACCACATCCCGCTTTGCTCCCCGCTCTTTTCCCATCAGAATATCCAGAGCAATTTTTTTGTTCTCCGCGGAAGTTCCACCCACAAGCTCCTCCGGCTTACAATAGGAAAACCCATAGTCCTCCGGGTCAATTACCCGGTTTTTCAACTTGCCGTTTTTCATTTCACAGGCAATTGTTGTAGTGGTCATGGTGATTTCATCCAAGCCGTCCTCTCCGCACACAACCATGCCGGACTTTACCCCAAGGTTCAGCATCACTTGGGCAAGGGGGCGAACAAGCTCTTGATCATAAACTCCCATCAGCTCCATATTGGCTCCCGCCGGGTTGGCAAGAGGGCCTAATATGTTGAAAATTGTGCGTACACCCAAGCTTTTTCTCACCGGTGCTACAAACTTCATAGAGGGGTGATATTTTTGTGCAAACATGAAGCAAATATTGTTTTCCTCCAAGCACCTTGTCATCACTTCGGTTGCGGCGGCAATATTTACACCTAAACCCTCTAAAATATCCGCCGCGCCGCATTTGCTGGAAACACTTCTGTTGCCGTGCTTTGCCACAGGCACCCCTGCCCCAGAAATCACTAAGGCGGTTACGGTGGAAATGTTAAACGTAAAGGCTTCATCTCCCCCCGTTCCCACAATTTCAAGCACATCCTTCTCATGGAGCAATCTTGTGCAGGCCTTGCGCATCCCCTTTGCGCTGGCGGTAATTTCGTCTATGGTTTCGCCTTTCATGCGCAATGCAATGAGATAGGCCGCTATTTCTATTTCCGAGGCCTGCCCCGCCATAATTTCACCCATAACCTCCTCCGCCATTTTTCCGCCAATGTCCTGCCCTTCTATTGCCAGCTTAATTGCCTCCTTTATCATAAAAATCCCCTCCTATTTCCACAAAATTCCTCATAATTTCACTGCCATATTCTGAAAGAATAGATTCCGGGTGAAATTGCAAACCATAAATTTCCCGTTCTTTTACCTTCACCGCCATGACCTCACCCTCAAGCTCTCCAATGATTTCAAGGGAATCCGGCAATGTATCCCCCTTTGCCACAAGGGAATGGTATCTTGCCGCCTTGATTTTTTTCGGCAGCCCCCGAAAGATTTTTGCCGTGCTGTCAATGTCTATTTCACTTTGCTTGCCGTGCATCAGCTTTTTGGCATGGACAATTTCCCCGCCATATACCTCACAAATGGCCTGATGCCCCAAGCACACACCCAAAATTTTGTAACGTTCCCCCAGCTCTCGTATAATTTCCTCGCTGACCCCGGCTTCATGGGGATAGCAAGGCCCGGGAGAAATCAGAATGCTGTCGGGATGGAGTGCATCCACCTCCTTGGGGGTAATGCTGTCATTGCGGAACACCCGTATATCCCTGTCAAACCCATAGGCAAGCTGCACCAAATTGTAGGTAAAGCTGTCAAAATTATCAATCACAACGATCATAAATCTTCTACCTCCTTGGCATTTACAATGGCATCCATAACCGCCCTTGCCTTATTTTCGCTCTCAATAAATTCACTCTCACCCACGCTGTCGGCAACAATACCTGCCCCCGCTTGAATGGTTACCCTGTCGTTTCTTTTTACCGCCATGCGGATGGCAATGCAGGTATCCAAATTTCCGGTGAAATCAATATAGCCCAACGCACCGCCGTAAATTTCCCGGGGGCTTTCCTCAATTTCCTCAATGATTTCGCAGGCCCTCACCTTGGGCGCGCCGGATAATGTGCCTGCGGGAAGAAGCGCCCTGACAGCATCGTAGGCATCCAACCCCTCCTGCAGCTCTCCGTTTACCTCGGAGCAGATATGCATAATCTTAGAATATTTTCTCACCTTGCGATATTCCGAAACCGTAACGGATAAGGGTTTTGCTATTTTGCCAATATCATTTCTGGCAAGATCCACCAGCATGGTATGCTCGGACAGCTCCTTTTCGTCGGCCATCAGCTCCCGCTCCAGCACCATGTCCTCATCCTCCGTCAAGCCCCTTGGCCTTGAGCCTGCAATGGGGAAGGTGGAAAGCTTGCCGTCCTGCAGCTTTACCAAGGTTTCCGGGGAAGTGGAAATGATCTGATTTTCACCGCATTGCAGAAACACCATATAAGGCGAGGGGTTTGTCGTGCGCAGCACCCTGTAGGCATTGAACAGGCTGCCTTGGTATTGTGTTTCAAACCGCCTGGAAATCACCGCCTGGAAAATATCTCCGTCATAAATATAGTCTTTTGTTTTCTCCACCGCTTGGCAAAACCGCTCTTTTGTAAAATTACTTGTAAAGTGAGGCTCACTCTTGGTATACATCTTTCCAACGGCGCTCTGCTCTGTAATAAAGGCAGAAAGGGTTTCAATCTCCGCTGCCGCCTTTCCGTAATTCTCAAGCACATTGTCCGTTTTCATATTGACAATCATCAATATTTTTTGCTTCAAATGGTCATAGGTAATCACCTTATCAAACAGCATAAAATCATAGTCGTTCATTTCACCTTGGGAAAGCTTTAGTGTAGGCTCACAATAGCCAATCATGGAATAGCCGAAATATCCCACCAGACCCCCTGCAAAGGGAGGCATTCCCCCAATCTTTGGTGCCCGATAGTTCTGCATCAGCTTTCTTATGGCGGCAAAAGGTTCCTCTTGGCTTTGTTTTTCCTCTCCATTTTCCGTAATGGTTACAATCCCGTTTTTACAGGTTATTCTTAAAATAGGCTGAAAGCCCAAAAAGGAATACCGTCCCCATTTTTCGCCGCCCTCTACGCTTTCCAAAAGAAAAAAACTCTGGTATTTTTGAGAAATTTTTCTTAAAAGTGAAATCGGTGTAATCACATCCCCGTAAATTTCCTTAGAAATGGGGATAATATCATACTCTTTTGCCAGCCTGCTGATTGTTTCTGCGTTCGGTTTCATGCTCATAACGGTTCTCCCTTCCGGTTTTGGAATAAAAAAAAGCCTTTGTCCCCCATATAAGGGACAAAAGCTTATAGCCTCTGCGATACCACCCAAATTATCTATATCAAAAAAATACAGATCACTCATTTTATGCACTAACATACATACCCCACTGATAACGGACAGGGTTCCCGTCGGACATTACTCTCGCCGCAGCGATTTCTTTCCGCCCTCACAAGTCCATTCGGAACAACAACACTATCGCTTCACACCAAACAACGACTCTCTGAAAGTGATTTTGTTATGCCTACTCCTCTTGTTCGTCAGTTTCAATTTTTGCTTATTGTAGCACCGGAAGTTGCCGCTGTCAAGTATCAGATTCAATAAAATTTAATCAGATACAAAAGCGTCAAAGCATAAAGGGTATTTTTACACAGAAATTTCACCCTTTCTCCCCACTCCTCTTACTCCGCAGGATTCACATGAACCATACAATGCTTCACATCTTCAAAATTATGCTCAATGGCTTCATGGACCCCCTCGGCAATGGTGTGAGCCTGACTTAATGTAATGTTTTTATCCGCCGCAATTTCCACATCAACATAAATTCTTGCGCCGAACAAACGGGTTTGCAGCTGGTCAATGCCCGTAACCCCTTCTTGGGAAAGGATAACCCGCCGCATTTTTTCTTCAGTGTTCGTATCACAAGCCGTATCCAGCATTTTGTTGACGGCATCCTTAAAAATATCATAGGCCGCCTTCACAATGAAAACGCAAATGATAACACTGGCTAAGGGGTCGCAAATAGGATACCCAAGCCTTGCACCAAGAATACCCACCATACTGCCGATGGAAGACATGGCATCGGAACGGTGGTGCCAGGCATCCGCCATGAGGGCACCGGAATTGACTGCCTTTGCTGCGCCTCTTGTGTACCAATACATACCTTCTTTTACGATAATAGATACAACCGCCGCAATGAGGGCCAGCATTCCCGGAATTTCTAAGCTTAATGCATCGGCATGGATGATTTTCCGAACGCCTTCATAACCAATCACAATGCCTGTTGCGCATAAAATCCCGGCAAGGAGCAGTGCCGCCACACACTCAATACGCTCATGCCCATAGGGATGATTTTCATCGGATTCCTTGGCCGATAATTTATAACCGATCATGACCACAATGGTACTAAACACATCGGATGCGGAATGAATACCATCGGAAATCATTGCGCCGGAATGGGCAAAAATACCTGCGGCCACCTTCCCCACGGATAGTATCACATTTACAATCATGGTGGTCACCGAAACCCGCATCACAATCTTTTCTTTTTCCGCTGTCTTGCTCTTTTTCTCTTCCAAAATAAAACCTCCAATTTTCACCATAGTATATTTTATCCGAGTGAGAGCAAGAAAATAATCAGAATTTAAAAACGCCCACCAGAACAGCTTACTGTCCCGCAGGCGTTTCTCTGCTGCTTCTTGCCCGGCTACGTGGTTTTTTTCCCACCGCCTGATCAGTTTTTATTATTCTAATATAAGAAGCCCCTTTTGGCAAGAGGTTCTTATAAAATGCATAGAATAAAAATCGACAACCTAAGCAAAGTCTTGCTTTTTTTCAAGATACAAAAGTCTATTCCTTAAAAAGGTCTTTCATTTTTGCGGAAAAAGATTTTTTTTCTTCGGAGGTACTCTTACTTTCTTGAGAATTTGGGGCCTCATTATAGAATTGACGCAGCAATTCCTTCTGTCTTTCGCTCAAATCCGTAGGGATTTTCACCTTCAGCGTTACAATCTGGTTTCCCCGCACCTTAGGATTTCTGAGGTTGGGAATACCCACGCCCCGTAAGGTTACAACCGTCTCCGGCTGTGTTCCCGGTTTTATGGTATATTTCTGCTCGCCATCAATGGTTTTGATGGTAATTTCATCGCCCAGGGATGCCTGCACAAAGGTGATGGGCACGTCACAATATACATCAAATCCTTTTCTTTTGAAGATACGATCCGCCTGCACATAAACCGTTACCAATAAATCGCCGTAACCGCCGCCGTTTTCCCCAATTTCCCCTTTGTTTGCCAAGCGGATGGTCTGCCCGTTATCAATGCCTTTAGGAATATTTACCTCGTATTTCTTTATTTTCTTCACCTTACCCGTACCATGGCAGGTGCCGCAAGGCTCTTTGATAATTTTACCCGTACCATGACACTGGCTGCAAGTGCGTACAGAGGCGACAGAACCGAAAAGAGACTGCTGTACAACTCTCTCCTGCCCTGTGCCATTACATTTCGGACAAGTTTCGGCATAGGTCCCGGGCTTTGCGCCGGTACCATGACAGGTTTCGCACTCATCATATATGCTGACGGAAATTTCCTTTGTACAGCCAAAGGCCGCCTCTTCAAAGGAAAGTTGAATATTCACGTTAATATCATTGCCTCGTCTTGGGCCGTTTCTCCGGGTGCTTCCGCCAAAGCCGCCAAAGCCAAACATACTGCCGAAAATATCGCCCAAATCTCCCATATCAAAGCCTTGCCCATAAAATTCACTGCCTGCGCCGCCTTGGGAAAAAGCTGCATGGCCAAACTGATCATACTGGGCCTTTTTCTGAGGATCGCTCAATACTTCATAGGCTTCGCTGATTTCTTTAAATTTTTCTACTGCTCCATTATCCCCGGGATTCTGGTCAGGATGGTATTTCACCGCCAGCTTACGGTAAGCCTTTTTCAGTTCCGCCTCTGAAGCGTCCCTGCTTACCCCCAGTATTTCATAATAATCTCTTTTCTCTGCCAACTTCCTCACCACCTTATTTCTTCATGGTCTGTTTACAGCAAAAGCAGGGGCGGTTCACCCGCCCTTGCCCTGCACAACCATTTTATTTTACAGTTCTTTTCCTTCGCCGTCAACCACATCCGGGCCTGCTGCATTGGGATCTTCTCCCTGGGCAGCCTGTGCCTGCTGATACAGCTTTTCGGAAATCTTATAGAATTCCTGTGTTAAGGCCTCTGTGGCAGCCTTCAGCTGCTCAACATCTGTCTCGGTCATTGTTTCGGGGTTCATATCTTTTCCTAAGTCTTTTAACTTGTTCAGTTCCCCCTCCACGGCGCTCTTTTCCTCATCGCTCAGCTTGCCTTCCAGCTCGCCCAAGGTTTTCTCTGTTTGGAAAACCAAGGAATCCGCTTCGTTCTTTGCATCAATGGCTTCTTTTCTCTTTCTGTCCGCCTCTGCAAACTGCTCCGCTTCTTTCACAGCCTTGTCAATTTCGTCGTCGCTTAAGTTAGAGCCTGCAGTAATTGTGATTTTCTGCTCTTTGCCTGTTCCCAAATCCTTTGCGGAAACATTTACAATACCGTTGGCGTCAATATCAAAGGAAACCTCAATCTGGGGAATACCGCGTCTTGCAGGGGCAATGCCGTCCAGCTTAAAGCGTCCCAGTGTTTTGTTATCCTTTGCCAAAGGTCTTTCACCTTGCACAACGTGGATGTCAACGGCCGTCTGATTATCCTCAGCAGTAGAGAATACCTGCTTTTTGTTTGTAGGAATGGTAGTGTTTCTATCAATCAACTTTGTTGCAACACCGCCCAAGGTTTCAATACCCAAGGACAAGGGTGTTACATCCAGCAAAAGCACACTGCCTGCGCCTTCTTCTCCGGCCAGCTTGCCGCCCTGAATTGCCGCACCAACGGCAACACATTCGTCGGGGTTAATGCCCTTAAAGGGCTCTTTACCTGTATATTTCTTTACCGCATCCTGTACGGAAAGCATTCTTGTGGAGCCGCCCACCAGCAATACCTTATCAATGTCATTTGCCTTGAGGCCTGCATCAGCCAAAGCCTGACGAACGGGGCCCATGGTGCCATCCACCAAATCTGCTGTCAACTCGTCAAATTTTGCTCTGCTGAGTGTAACATCCAAGTGCTTGGGTCCATCCTGATTCATGGTAATGAAAGGCAAATTGATATTGGTTGTTGTTACGGCAGAAAGCTCTTTCTTTGCTTTTTCCGCAGCTTCCTTCAATCTCTGCATTGCCATTTTATCCTTGCTTAAATCCATGCCTTCTGCTTTCTTGAATTCCGCAACCAGGAAATCAATCACTCTCTGGTCAAAATCGTCACCGCCCAGGCGGGTGTTACCATTGGTGGAAAGCACCTCTATCACGCCGTCGCCGATTTCAATGATGGAAACGTCGAAGGTACCGCCGCCCAAGTCATAAACCATAATTTTCTGTTCATTCTCGTTATCCAAGCCATAAGCCAATGCGGCGGAGGTAGGCTCGTTGATGATACGCTTTACTTCCAAGCCTGCAATACGTCCCGCATCCTTTGTTGCCTGTCTCTGGGCATCGTTAAAGTAAGCCGGCACTGTAATTACCGCTTCAGTAACCGTTTCACCCAAATAGCTTTCTGCATCCGCCTTTAATTTCTGCAATATCATTGCGGAAATTTCCTGGGGAGAGTAACTTTTATCTTCAATATTTACCTTATAGTTTTCGCCGATTTTTCTTTTGATGGAACTGATGGTATTATCCGGGTTTGTAATTGCCTGACGCTTTGCTGTTTCGCCTACCAATCTCTCCCCATTTTTTGCAAAACCAACAACAGAGGGTGTTGTTCTTGCACCATCGCTGTTTACGATTACTACCGGCTGTCCACCTTCCATTACTGCTACACAAGAGTTGGTTGTTCCTAAGTCAATACCAATAATTTTTCCCATATCCGTATCCTCCTATTTTATCAATGAATTTTTTGTTTAATTTGCTACCTTCACCATGCTATGGCGAATCACTTTGTCTTTATATTTGTAACCTTTCAGCATTTCCAGAATGACTTCGTTTTCTCCATAGTTTTCATCCTCCTCATGGGCAACCGCCGCATGAAGATTTGGGTCAAACTTCTGTCCAAGGGCTTTGATTTCCTCTACGCCCAAGCCTGCCAAAACCTCTTGAAATTGCTTCAAAATCATTTCAACACCTTTCAAAAAGGCATCCTTTTCTTCCTCTTTTCCTGCCTCTGCGGCAACGGCTCTTTCCAGATTATCCACCACAACCAAGAGTTTTTCTATGGTATCCTTCGCGCCGTCGTCGTACATACCTGCTTTCTCTCTGGCCGTACGCTTGCGGAAATTATCAAACTCCGCTAAGCATCTTTGGTATTTATCAAAATTTTCTGCTGCCTGTTGTTCCAGCTTTGCAATTTTTTCCGCCGTTTCATCAATAATTTCAACCTCAGCCCCTTCTGTCACTTCCCCATCTAGGGTTTCAGTGTTTCCTTCTTGTAAAGTTTCCTCTTGTAGTACATCTTCCTGCAAGTCTTCTTCTTTTGGCTTGTTGTTTTCTTCCAATGCTCTCCCTCTTTTCTCTATCCATCCTTATTGTTATTGTCCGTCAAGTTGCGCAGTACTCTTTCTATATTTTTTACCATTCCGTTCAAAACGGAAACGACTTGGGAGTAATCCATTCTTGTGGGGCCGACAATACCAATGGTGCCTCTGGTATCATCACTTAGCTTGTAGGTTGCGGTAATTACACTGCAATCCTGCATACCCTGCACCGTATTTTCACTGCCGATCAAAATCTGCATATCATTGGATTGGCCCTCTTCCAAAAGAGTGACGAGGACGTCCTTCTCCTCTAAGGTTTGGAACAAAGATTTTGCTTTGCTGATATCCGAAAATTCAGGAAAAGTCAAAATATTTTTTGTTCCGCTCATATGCACCTGCACTTTTTCCGCAGCCTGCATGGTGGATTCCAATGCTCTCAAAATGGGCCCCAATAAACCTTTATAGTCCCCCAATTCTACCCGAAGCCGATTGATGATAGATTGATCAATCTGCTGTAGGGCGCAGCCTTGGAAGGCTTGATTCAAATACATACTGATTTGAAATATAACCTCCTCCGCAGGGGTGGTTCCCATTTTAATCACATGATTTTTCATAAAATTATCTTCCGTTACAATGACCAAAAGCACCGAAGAATAATCTAGCGGGAGCAAATGAATTTGCTTGATTCTGGCTCTTTGCCCAACAGGCTCGGAAATAAAGCTTGTATAGCTGGTCAGGGCGGAGATGACTCTGGCCGTTTCTTCCATAAGATAGTCAATCTGACCAATATCTCTGGCAATCACGCTCTGTAAATATCTTTGCTCTGCCACACTCATCTCTCGCTTTTGCATCAGATGATCCACATAAAGCCTATATCCCAGATCAGAGGGAATACGCCCCGAGGATGCATGGGGTTGCATGATAAAGCCCATTTCCTCCAAATCACTCATTTCATTGCGAATTGTGGCAGAGCTAATACCAAGATTATATTTTTTTGCAATGGTTCTGGAGCCGACTGGTTCCGCCGTTTCAATATAGTCATTGATAATCGCCTGTAAAATTTGAATTTTCCTGTCATTCAATGACATTTCAGCCGCCTCCCTTCTTGCATTGTTAGCACTCACTTGGTTCGAGTGCTAATTCCTATACATAAGATAGCACCTGACACCGCAGATGTCAAGCGCAATTTGTAAATTTTATCATAAAATCAGAAGATTTATTATAATTTATTTTGAAACAAATTTATAGCAAAAACCCTGCGAATACTTGATTGCTTAAGTCCATGCCTTTTTCGGTAAGGGCAATTTTCTCCTCCGTTTGATATAGCAAACCCTTGTGGACAAATTCATCAATCGCCTCAAAATAAATCCCCATCATTTCCACGCCAAACCGTTTGCGGAATTTTTCAAAAGAAACACCCTTCGTCATACGCAGGCCCAAAAACATAAATTCCCCCATGGCCTCCTGTTGTGTTACCGTTTCTTTTTCTTCCTCTAATGTAGTTATATCCCCTTGGGCAAGCATATATTGATCCAAATCATAGGGATTATGGAATCTGCTTCCATCAAAAAAAGAATGGGCGCCAAGGCCCAGGCCCAGATATGGCTCCGTTTGCCAATAAACCTTGTTGTGCCTGCTTTCTCGCCCTGCGCGAGCAAAATTTGAAATTTCATATTGATGATACCCTTGTTTGGCCAAGAATTCCACGGCATAATGGTACATCTTTCGGTCTAATTCCTCTTCTATTTCCACAAGCTCACCCTTCTGGAATTTTTCATAAAAGGGCGTTCCCTCTTCAATAATCAAGCTGTATGCAGAAATATGCTCCAGCTCCAAGGCTGTTATTTTTTCCAAGGTTTCCGCCCAATCGGAAAAGGACTGGGTGGGCAAAGCAAACATCAAGTCCACATTTATATTTTCAAAGCCCGCCTTTCTGGCATTTTGGAAATTTTCTTGAAACTCCTCAATGGTATGAATCCGCCCCAACTTGGATAACAGCCGGTTCTGCCAAGCCTGCACCCCCATGCTCAGGCGGTTGAAGCCCCTTTGAGCCAATGCATCGGCCATCTTTAAATTGAGGGTACCCGGGTTTGCCTCGATGGTTATTTCCGCATCTTGGGCAACGGTAAAACTCTCCTTTATTTTTGCAAGGAGCCGCCCCAATACCTCCTCTGAAAGGACTGTGGGGGTGCCGCCGCCAAAAAAAATGGTGTTTACCTGATACTCTCCGCAGGTTTTCGCCCTTTCTTCTATTTCATGCTCTAAGGCAATGGCATACGCCTCATACTTTTCTCCCATATTACCAAATGACGGAAAGTCACAATAGAAACACTTTTTTTTGCAAAAGGGAATATGAACATATAGCCCCATGGTTTTCATAACTTCTCCTCCTTTCATTCTCCCTATGATACCATAGGCACCTAGACTTTACGCAGATTTATCTACAGAACTCTGGTTCTATCAGTATGATTATAAAAAATTTTTAAGAAATGTCCAAAATATAAGGAATCCGAATCCTTTTTGTTGTAAAATTAAGCTACGAAACAAAAA